>Ga0210406_10000808_pt1 | contig 40867 bp, 29 predicted proteins | sample IncBWC30MmetaG_FD_155454 | JGI IMG/M metagenome (GOLD analysis project Ga0210406, IMG submission 155454) | Forest soil microbial communities from Barre Woods Harvard Forest LTER site, Petersham, Massachusetts, United States - Inc-BW-C-30-M | ecosystem: Environmental > Terrestrial > Soil >... | reverse complement strand
ACTACATCGGACCGATCGACGGTCACGATGTGAAGGCGCTCGTCAATACGCTGCGCAATTTACAAAACCTGCGCGGCCCGCAGTTTCTGCATGTGGTCACCCGCAAGGGCAAAGGCTACGCACCGGCGGAGGCCGATCCGATCAAATGGCATGGACCGGGACCCTTCGATCCGGCCAGCGGCATGATTTTCAAAGAAGCAAGCACCGGACCCACTTATTCGCAGATTTTCGGCAAATGGTTGTGCGACATGGCGGAGCGCGACTCAAGTATCGTCGGTATCACGCCGGCGATGCGCGAGGGCTCCGGCTTGGTCGAATACTCGAAGCGATTTCCCACGCGTTATTTCGACGTCGCGATCGCCGAACAGCACGCCGTGACGTTGGCGGCCGGCATGGCGGTAGAGGGATTGAAACCGGTCGTAGCGATCTATTCCACTTTCCTGCAGCGCGCCTACGATCAGCTCATCCATGACGTCGCGCTGCAAAATCTCCCCGTGGTGTTTGCCATCGACCGCGCGGGCTTGGTCGGCAGCGACGGCGCTACGCATCAGGGCAGCTACGACCTGTCGTTCCTGCGATGCATCCCGAACATGGTCATCATGGCGCCGGCGGACGAGAATGAATGCCGCCAGATGCTGTACACCGGCACCACCTTGAGCTCCCCGTCGGCAATCCGTTATCCGCGGGGCACCGGACCCGGAGTTCCCATCGCTGCCGAAATGACGGCGCTTCCCGTAGGACAGGCGCAGTTGCGCCGCGAAGGCCGTAGCGGCCTGGCGATACTGGCGTTCGGCGCGCTGGTCGACTCGGCGCAGAAAATCGCCGACCGCTTGGACGCCACCATCGTCAACATGCGCTTCGTGAAACCGCTGGATGAAAAGCTGGTGGTGTCCATCGCCGCACGTCATCGTGCCATCATCACCATCGAAGAGAACGCCATAATCGGCGGCGCCGGTGCGGGCGTGGGTGAATTGCTCGCGGCTGCCGGACTGCAGCTGCCCATGCTGCATATCGGCATCCCCGATCGCTTCATCGAACACGGAACGCGCGACACCTGCCTCGCGCGGGCGGGCCTCGATCTGGCGGGACTCACGACTCAAGTCGAGCAGTGGTGGGCGCTGCAGGGACAGATGCGCATCCGGTCAGTCAGCAGCGCCTAGCGGCCTGTCGCCGGGCAATACCGTCCAGGCCAGGGAGCGTTCAGTGGCTGGCTATAACGATCAGAGCTTCGATTGCGTGATCGAATAGCTTCCGCAAGCCGGAGCCCCCCCCCGGATGGAGCCGAGCCCACTGGCCTAAAGGCCGGAGTATCCACGCCGAATATCTGATGAAATGACCGAAGCACGGTCGTGTTTCAAATGCAATTTCCTGATCGGCTCGCTGAAACGTCGTCGCAACGCGTGCCCCGCAATCTACAACTCGTGAAAAGTAGGCGCGATAGCGCTGTTTCAAAGAGAGCGGCGCGTATCGATGAGCACAGTTCCTGAAGTTGAGACCTGGCGTGCACCGCTTCGCGCCCAGGACGGCGAGGCGCCGCACAGCGGCATCAGTGCGGTGCAGGTCGCGATCTTCGCAGCCGCGTGCGGTCTCACCGTCGCGAACATCTTCTACACGCAACCACTCATCGGGCTCATCGGACCCGCTTTGGGGGTGCAGGCCGGGCTTGCCGGTCTCATCGTCACGCTCACGCAACTAGGTTACGGCGCGGGACTTTTGTTGCTGGTCCCTCTGAGCGATGTGCTCGAGAATCGCCGCCTGGTGATTTGGGCGCTCTGCGCCGTAGTGTTGGGTCTGCTCGGGATTGCGCTGTCCAAGTCGGCGGCGACTTTCATGGCCTCTTCATTTGTGGTCGGCGTGTTCGCGGCCGCTACGCAGATTCTCGTGCCATTCGCTTCGCACCTCGCTCCCGAAGCAACGCGCGGCAAAGTCGTCGGAAATGTCATGTCCGGACTGCTCGGTGGAATCATGCTGGCGCGTCCGTTCTCGAGCTATGTCGCGGCGACCTTCGGGTGGCGCGCGGTGTTCTACATTTCCGCCGGGATGATGCTGATCCTCATCCTACTGCTTCTGCGGGCTCTGCCGCAGCGTCGGCCTGGAGCCAAGCTCGCGTATCCGCAGATTCTACGGTCGCTGCCGGGCATCGTCGCAAGCACCCCGACCCTGCGACGCCGCGCTTTCTACCAGGGAATGATGTTCGCGGGGTTCAATGTCTTCTGGATCGGGACACCATTGCTGTTGGCTCATGAATTTGATTTCAATCAGCGTGGCATCGCATTGTTTACGCTGGCGGGCGCCGCCGGAGCGCTCGCTGCACCGATCGCCGGGCGACTTGCTGATCGCGGGCTCACGCGGCCTGCGACCGGTTGGGCCATGGTGGCGGGAATGGCTGCTTTCGTCATTGCCATTGCAGGCGGGCGTCTGCACTCCCTGGCGCTCCTCATCCTCGCCGCGCTGCTTCTGGACGCAGCGGTCCAGATTTGTCAGGTCCTGAGTCTACGCAGCATCTACACGCTGGCTCCGGCCCTGCGCGGCCGGCTCAATGGGCTGTTCGTGGCTCTCGCGTTCCTGGGCGGCGCCACAGGGTCTGGATTGGCGCCGGCTGTTTATGCTTTGCATGGCTGGACCGCCGTCGGTGGGCTCGGCGCGCTGTTCATCGTGGCCGCGCTCGCGAAGTACCGCAGCGAGCTGCGGGTCGGATCTGAACCATGACAACACCATCGGGACCATCGGTGCCCATGCCGGGCGGTCGAATCGGATGGGCGGTCTTGGCTCTTGCCCTCGGGGGCTTCGGCATTGGTACGGGCGAGTTCGTCATGATGGGATTGCTGCCGCATGTCGCCGAAAATTTCGATATTTCCATTCCCACTGCGGGACATGTCATCAGTGCGTATGCGCTGGGTGTCGTGGTCGGCGCACCGCTCATCGCCGTGGCGGCCGCGCGTTGGCCGCGTCATCGGTTGCTTCTGTTGTTGATGACGTTTTTTGTTGTGGGCAACGTCGCAAGCGCTCTGGCACCCTCGTATGTGTCGCTGATCGTGGTTCGCTTCCTGACGGGGCTCCCGCACGGCGCCTATTTCGGCGTGGCATCCCTCGTTTCCGCATCGTTGGTGCCGGTGCGCGAACGAGCTCGCGCGGTCGGTCGAATGATGTTGGGTCTGACAGGCGCTACGTTGGCAGGCGTGCCGCTGGCAACCTGGATCGGACAGTCGCATAGCTGGCGTGCTGCCTATTTTCTGGTAGCCGTAATCGGCTTTGCGGCGGTTGTGTTGATCCATCGCCTCGTGCCGCGCGCTCCTCCCGGCCCCGGGGCGAGTCCCACGCGCGAACTCAGCGCCTTGGGCCGCGGCCAGGTCTGGCTGACGCTCGGTGTTGGATCAGTGGGTTTCGGCGGTCTGTTCTGTGTGTACAGCTATATCACGCCGACGCTGACCCAGGTGTCCGGACTGCCGCTTCGTTACGTGCCCTACGTGCTCGCCGTGTTCGGGGTCGGCATGATCCTGGGCAATCTGATCGGATCGTGGTTGGCTGACCGCGCGCTGACGCGCACGATCGGTGGTCTTTTGATCTGGAACGCCGTCGTTCTGGGATTGTTCAGTATCACTGCCGGCCACGCGCGGTTGTTGACGATGGTCGTACTGTTGGTCGGCACCGGTGTCGCCATCGTCCCGGCGTTGCAGATCCGGCTCATGGATGTCGCCCAAGATGCGCAGACGCTCGCGGCGGCACTGAATCATTCTGCTTTCAACATCGCCAACGCGCTTGGCGCGTGGTTGGGCGGCATCGCGATTGCCGGTGGCTTGGGATGGGCCTCCACTGGATGGGTCGGCTCGCTGCTGGCGCTTGCCGGGCTTCTAATTTTTGCGGTCTCGCTGGCGAGCGAAGCGCGCAACAAGAGTGATCCCCTCTCGGCCGTGCATCAGCAACAATGAAGGAGGTTCAGAACTTCTGCCCAAACTTCACGCCGATAGTGCGCGGCTGGTTCGACACGTCGTATATCGCGATTGCGCCGCACTTGGAGATATCGCATTCCGCGTATCGATCCAAGATGGCGCGCTTGTCGAATGCATTATTGACGTAGATGCTGTAATGCATGCTCTTTACTTCCATTCCGACCGAGAAGTCGGCCACGAAGTACGCCGGTTCGTCGCCAAAGACTGCCTGCGCCGGCGCCCGCAAATCGACTGTGCGCGAACCCACATAGAGGCCGGAACCCTGGATGTATCCGTTGTAGCTGAATATCGGGAAGGTATAACGCGCAGTCACATTGCCCTTGAACTTCGGCGTGACCGGCAGGCGCGTGCCGTCAGGCGCTATTTGCTCGTATCCCGGAACATTGCACTTGGTTGGATCGCCGCAAAAATTCTGAGTGAGTTTGGCGTCCAATACCGTGAACCCGCCGAACAGCGTGAGGTTTTGTGTCACCGCAAATTCCAAGTCGGATTCCAGTCCCTTTACCTCGGCCTGCCCGGCGTTGGTGATGATCGTGAGCGCATTGGGTCCCAGATAGGAAAATTGAAAATTCGACCACTTCTCGACAAACAACGCGCCGTTGAAGCGCAGGCGATTGTCAAACCACATGGTCTTCCAACCGATCTCATAGTTCTTCAAATAGTCCGGCTGATAAGGCGGAATGGTGCCGCCGCCGTTGCGATTGACACCGCCCGGGCGGAAACCCTTCGAATAAGTGGCATAGATCAGGTGATTGGGATCGAACTTATAAGTCACATTGAGCTTCGGCGAATTGCCGGAGCCCGAAGTACCGCGGTCAAGATCACTGCAGGGCGCGCCGTGAAACGGCACGAACGGCTTGAAGCAGGTTGCGATGCCCTCGTGCGAACTGTAGGTCGAGTTAAATCCATAAAATCCCTGCAGTGAATTGTCATAGGTAAAGTGACGAATTCCGGCGCTTGCGGTGAGGTGGTCCGGGATGAAGTCATAAGAAAGCTCACCGAACACCGCCTTGTCGCGGTCCACCCGCTCCTGGTTTGTCAGCCAGATCGTGCCGGGCCACCCGGGTACTGAAACATTGTTGGGCGGAATCGAACCCAAGGGGTCGCCGCCATTATTGACGACGTAGTCCTGCAGGATCTCGTGCACCTGGCGCTCTTGAAATAACCCCCCGACGAATCTAATCGGATAATCCTTCGGCGATGACACCCGCAATTCATTGCTGTACTTGCTGTAGTGATCGCGCCCGAGAATGGTCTGCGCAGGATTGACAAAATTGCCGGCGTCGTCCACGAAATACTTCCCCGATCCGTAGCGGGTGTCGTAGAACAGCGAGTAGTCGGTGTAATCCAACTGCTCGTGAGTGTTACGCGTGAGATACGCGCCCGCATAAACGATATCGAAATTGCTGATTTTGCCTTCTACCGTCAGGGCCGATTGAACCCACGAGTCGCGAACGGTTTGTGGAAACCAATGCTGCACTTCAAGATCACCGACCGCGGGATTAAAGGCGAAATCCCCATCGGTCTGCTGCACTTGACCCATCATCGTCGGCAAGATGGTCCAACTGTCGCCTAAGTTCACCTTGAGCGCGGCCCTGCCGCCCGTCGTTTCGACCGTGTTGGCGTCTTTCTTGACCTGCGCTGCGTTGTCGAACACGGCACCGGAACTCGGAAACGTCACCGTGCCGTGAACATTGTTGACGTAGCCCGCATCGTGCTCGTCCCAACCCACCAAGCGCACCGCCGCAATACTGCTCAGCGGTAAGTTGACGTATGCCTCGATGTCGTAGCCCTGGCCGCCGTGCTTGACCGTGTTCAGGTCCAAATCGTAGCCGGCTTTGAAGCCGCTCGGATCCGGCTTGTTCGATATGATGCGAATCGTCCCCGCCTGCGAGCTCGCGCCGTATAAGGTGCCTTGCGGACCTGCCAGCGCCTCGACGCGCTCAATATCGTAAAGATGAAGATTGAGGTTACCGTCGATGGTCGTAATCGGCTGCTCGTCCAGGTACATGCCTACGCTCGGCTGCGAGCCCGAGTGATTCCCATCTCCGCCGCTGGAAACGCCGCGCATATAGGTGTGTTCGAAGCTCGGACTGCCGACTTTTTGGAAGGAAACGCTGGGCAGATACTTGGCGTAATCGTCAAAATTATCGATACGCAGCTCTTCCAGCCGCTTGGTGTCGAAGGCCTGAATGCTGAGCGGCACGTCTTGCAGATTTTCCGTGCGCTTCTGCGCAGTGACCGTAATCTCTTCCAGTACCGGCTCGCTCGTATCCGCCGCATGTGCTGGGTGCAGGCACGCCAGGAGCGCCGATGCCAGAGGCATCGCCCGCCAGGTCACCTGGCTGATTTGTTTACGCGCACGCCTAAGTTTTCGCTGCCGAGCCCGCGTCATGTCATCCCCTTATATTCTTCTGTGTCAGTTCGAAGACTATGCCATTCCGGCCAAAAGTCAAAATGCCGGGACGGCGGGATAAGTGTCCAGAACGATTCCGAGCGATTTTTTCAGCGGATCCAACCAGGGCTCGTAGTGGCGCCAGTGGTCCACTCCCTCGCGAAAAATCGGTTTACGAACCTGCTGCGCGCTCGCGGTACGCACGTCGCGCTCGTTTTCATAGAAACGCAGGCACGCGTCTTCAAAGGGCAAACCGCAATAGTCCAGCAATCTGCGAACTTCACCCTCCGTGTCCTCAATCATCGCTTCATAGATCACTCGATGGACCCGCCCCGGCAGCACCTCGTCGAAGAAGGCCATCAACTCAACATAATCGCGATAATACCGGCCAATATCCTCCAAGCTGTAGGAAAATCCCTGGCCGCGCGCAAAGTGCTGCTTGAACCCTGAAAAGCAGCAACCCAGCGGATGGCGCCGTGCATCGATAATTTTCGCGCGCGGCAGCGCCAATTGAATCAGATCGATATGCGCAAAGTTGTTGGGCATTTTGTCGATGAAGAAAGGTGCCGCCGTTTTCCGCTGGATGCGCGTCTGCGACATGTATCGCTCACCCAATTCCCGGCACTGATCCGCGTCCAATGTCGCCAGTACAGCCGAATATCCCGAAATCTGGGACTCCTTGGCCTTATCAAACAAAGATCGGGCAATCCCCCCGATATCGGACAGTTCCATCGTGCCCTCGACCTGCGAGTGACTCGATAGGATCTGTTCCAGCAGCGTCGAACCTGCGCGCGGCAGGCCGACAATGAATATTGGGTCGGGCGCGGCAGCACCGTATTCTTTTCGATTGGCGAAGAACTGCGCATCGAACAGTGATTTGATCCGTGCCACGTGCGCACTCATTTCATCGGCTTTGTAGCGCATCTGGCAGCGCCGCAATTGATTTCCAAGCGCATAGTGCTCGAACGAGGCCGCGTATTCGCGGTTGTCCTCCAGCGCCTTGCCCATGGCGAAATGCAGGTGAAGTCGATCATCCGCCGGCAGATCCGCACGCGCCAACTGCAGGCGCATCGCCTCGATCTCGTTCTCGTTGAAGCGGGCGGTTTTAAGATTGGCCAGACTCCAATAAGCCTCACCCATGCTGGGCTGCAATTCAATGCTCTTTTTGTAGGCATCGATGCTGTCGGGCTCGCGGCCATGGGTTTTGAGCGCATGCCCGTAGCTCAGCCAAATCTTAGGCTGCGCCGGATACTCTGCGAGTACGCCCGCGTAGATCTCGATCGAGTCCTTCAACTCACCGATGCGCGCCAGAATGGCGGCCTTCAAATTGTTGTAGCCCGGATTGCGCGGATCCTTCTCCAGCAGGCCGTTCACCGCGCGCAATGCGACGGCAGGCTTATTTTGGCGGTGTAGAACGATGGCGTGTTGGTGCCGGGCGGCCGTGAAGCTCGGCGCCAGCTCGAGGCAGCGCGCAAGCAGCGCCTCGGCGTCCGCGTAGCGACGCAGCCGGGCCGCGACTTCCGCCAGCATGCGCAACGCAGCGACGTCGGTGGGGTATTTCTTCAGATGCGCGCGCAGCAACGCCTCGGCTTGCGGAATCTTGTTCTCGCACAGCGCCGCGGCGGCGGTAAGAAGCCGTTGGTCCTTGGTCGATGCTCTGATATTTTGCGCATACGCGGAATCGGCGCCCGCCGCATCGCCCGCAATCGTCAGCTCATCGCCGAGCGCGCGCCACGCGTCCGCCATGTGGGGCTTGAGTGCCACGGCGCGCTGCAGGGCAGCTATGGCAGCGGCGTTGCGCTCCAAGGCGCTGAGCGCCAGTGCCAGCTCATAATGTGCCAGCGCCCATTGGGGATGCATCGCCGCGAGCGGACCCAGAACGTCGAACGCAGCCTCCGCATCGCCGCTGTTCCGTCGCGCGACGCCCAGTAGCAGCGTTGCCGGCGGATGAGCGGGAACTGCCTTGAGGATCTCGCCGGCCTGCTCAGCCGCGAGAACAGGATTGCTCTCCAACAGACGCGTGGCGTGACGCAAAGCGACCTCGACAGAACCGACCGGTTCTGAGGCTTTGCTCATTTTGGATCCTTCACCATGCGAATTCTGCAGCGTTTTTCGATATGGGACTTTCGCCAGCGCTCATTGAACGATGCCACCCCTTTCTATTTCCCGGCAGCGGTAGTTTACTCGTGATCTGTCTTGTCGGTCTTTGAACCGCGCGACGGCAGGGCGATTATGCGCGGCCGCACGACGTCGATATCCACACCTACAGGGGGTCGCAAACAGCTCCGTCCGTAGGACCGCATCCGGTGTCCCGTGCACACGTTCTCTAGGTGGTCAATGCATCAAAATATTCCGCTTTTCGTTCTTTCAGGAAATTGATCCACCAGCTGGAGAAGACTATATTTTCATCACTTAGCGCGGAACATTTTCGATTTCCCCAAGGTCACATTTTTCGTCTGATTGCATCGCGTTAACAATGGGGAGGCAGAGCTTGGCTCGCCTGAATCTATGACGCAAATTTCCTTTAGCGGTTTTTCTCCGCTCGTATCATCGAGCAACATCGTCCGCCAATCCTTGATCCTGCTGCTATGCGCAACGCCGCTGACCGCATTTGCGCAAACGACGACTCCATCGGCGCCCGGATCCGCTGCTGTGCCGACGATCGCGGAAAACCTTTCCGTAACGCCGAAGTTCGGCCAGACTCAGGAGCAGCTGGCCGCGGATCGCGCCGAGTGTCAGGGTTGGGCGAAAGCTCAGACCGGCTTCGACCCGACGCAATTTGGCGGCGGCGCGGGGCCTGACTACAATGGACGCCGTCAGCGGTACGGGCGCGCGTTAGCGGCCTGTCTCGAGGGACACGGCTACACTGTGCACTTTGCCGCGCCGATCACCGCACCGCCGACCTACAGTCCACCGCCACCTCCTCCGCCGGTTGCCGCAACGCGCGTCCATGTTGTGGATTACTCACGACCCCCGGAGTTGAAATACCACCCCTTCGCCGTGCAGATTGACGGCGGTTACACCGCAACAACTGGAACAGCGGGCGACAATCTTGACGGTGGCTCAAATGTTGGGCTGGGATTGAGCTGGTTTCCGACATCGGCGCTGCCGGTGGGGATTCGAGTCGACGGCAGCTACAGTTGGTTTCGAGCGAAGGATGCGCTGCTCAATACCGGAAACTTCAGTTACGGTCACGAAGACATCTATGGAGGCGATCTCGACCTGCAACTAAACCTCGCACACCGCTCGTCAAGGGTACAACTCTACCTCTTGGGCGGCGTGGGCCGATATCGCGTGCAAACCGTGTTGAAGCAAGTCTCCATCGTCAACGGCACGGTATGCGGCTTCTATTATTGCGGGCCCGGTTATTTCCCCGCCATAACAGCCGAGCAGCGCACAACCAGTGAGTGGCTCCATACGTGGAACGCCGGAATTGGGTTCGAAGTCGCAGTCGCCGAGAGAGCATCGTTCTTCATCGAAGCGCGCTATCTGCAATTTTTGCCCAACAGCAGTCAGTCCAAGTTCGTGCCCATCAGGGTAGGGTTTCGCTTTTGACACTCCAATGACATAGTTCCATGGCAATCATTGCTTGCAAAGAGTGCGCTCGAGAGGTCTCCGACAAGGCCGCGTCTTGCCCTCATTGCGGCGTGCCCATTGCCGGAGTACCAATTGCCGGCGTGCCGATTGCCGGAGTGCCGATTGCTGGAGCGCTGTCGCGTAAACCGCGCCGCGTCAAATCGTGGCTCCACGGCATTTTGATTATCGGCTTGCTGGGGTGGGGGGCGCTGACAACGCTCTGGCTGACGGGGATGATCCCGGTGCCAAAACAACTCGTCGACTTGGTCGGGATTGGCGGCAGGCCGGTCCGGACCGTCAAAGCCTCCGAAAAGACGGCCGAACAAGTTCCGCTCATTGCAACTGCTGCAACCCCGCCCCAGCCGAAGTCGGTAGACAGCGCCGTCTATCGGACCAGTGTCGAACAACTCTACCTGGACTACGACGCGAATGAAGTGGCGATCCAGAGCAAAATCGGCACCAACCCGATCCGCGTAACCGGCAGTGTAGGGCAGATCAACGAGGACACCTCAGGTCACCCCGTCGTGACGCTTCGCACCGGCGGCGAGGATAGAGCCGACATGGTTTTGACCGATGATCAGAGATCTGCCGCAGCGCAGCTTTCGAAGGAAGATGCGGTAGAGATCCAATGCGGCAAAATGCAACGCCTTGCGTCAAGACTACACGGCAGTGGCTGCGCCTTGATGCTCGTCGATGCGGGTGCCAAGCTTGTCTATCTCGCCGTTTCACTGTCCGGCAAAGCCGGCGATGCACCCTTGTATATAGTCGGTCCGATGTCGCGAAAGACGTGTCTGGCCAGCAGCGATACGATCGCCATGCAGGTGACCTCGAATCCCAGGAGTGACCGTATTCTCTCCAAATCATGCGCGGCAACGGCACGCGAAAGCGTCTCGCTCGACGGCTGTCACCTAAGCTCATCCATGTCCGCGATTCCGGATATCCCGACCGCCCATCTGTGGAAATACGATTGCGTGACACCGGCCGCCGAAGCGCGCAGGGCCGCGGAGACTGCACCCTCGAGAGGCACCCCCTCGAGAGGCACCCATGTCCGCGCCGCGGCGTCCGCCACCACGGCGGCAATCGCTGTCTTGTCGCAACCAACACCAGGGTCCGCGGCTGAGGCGGCATCGGAATCGGATGCGCCGCCGCCGAAGGCGTCGCAAGAGGCTGTTCCCATCGTAGTGGCGGCAGCGGCCAATCTTCCTGAACGCGCGCCGATGGGAGCGCCGGTCGCAGGGGCGCCTGCCGCAGGACCGCCGGCGCCGACTCTCGAAATCAATCCGAGATCAGCAACCGGTGCGGCGACTGCGACTGTGGAGGCCAGCCGCGCGAGCGGCCCGCAACCACTGGCGCCTGCCGCGGAACTCATTTCAACCTCGATCACCTCAGCCCCGGCGACAGTCGTTGCCGACGATTTGGTTCCCGTCCGCACGAAAGATCCCGAAGCGGCAGATCGGATTGCGTCCTATTGCAGCAAAATGACGTCGGGCGCGAGCAACCCCACAACGGTCGCGACGAGGTGCAGGCGTGACGAAATGGACGCCTGGACTCGTCTCGTCGTGCAAAACGAGTTCCCGAACCTCGACGAGACCAGCCGGCGTAAATGCACCGAGCCGCCCTTCCCGGATAGTTTCGTGGCTCGGGAATCGTGCGCAAAGTACCAACTGCATCTCGACTAGGGAGCCTGCGCACACCAAAAGCGAACCTCGTCTGTCGGTCAATATCCCGCCGCTTGGCCGTCGCGCCGCGGATCGCTCGCGGCGACATACCCTTCGACTGCCGGATCGCCCAAGCGCCAGATGAATTGGCCGGCGCCGAAATCCTGATAGCTGTCTTGAATGACTTCAATTTGATGGCCCAACGCGCGCAGTTCGCGCGTGGTCGCGCTCGGCATTGCCGCCTCGACATTGATCGACAGGCCTTGATTGAATCGCCAGCGCGGCGCATCGCAGGCCGCTTGCGGCTGCTGACGGTACACCAGCATGCGCACCAAGGTCTGCAGCTGTCCCTGGGGCTGCATATTGGCGCCCATCACACCGAAGCTCATTTGCGGCATTCCATCCTTCGTGAGGAAGCCTGGGATGATGGTGTGGAATGGCCGCTTGCGCGGCGCGACGCAATTCGGACTCGCCGCATCGAGCGAGAAGGCGTGTCCGCGATTTTGCAGCGACAGCCCCCATTCCGGCACCACGATCCCTGAGCCGAATCCCATGTAGTTGCTTTGAATGAAGCTCACCATCATGCCGCCCTCGTCCGCGGCGGTGAGATAAATGGTGCCGCCCTTGTCCGCATGACCCTCGCCGAACACCTGCGCGCGGTTGGGATCAATGAGTGCGGCGCGCATCTTAAGATACTTCGGATCGAGCATCTCCTGCACCGAGCGGCGCATGGCGATCGGGTCAGCGACATGCGCATAAGTATCGGCGAATCCCAGTTTCATCGCTTCGATTTGCAAATGCTGGCCTGCGGCGCTATCCACGGCATGAGCCGCGATGTCCCAATGCTGCAAAATACCAAGCGCAATGAGGGCCGCGATGCCCTGCCCGTTCGGCGGAATCTGGTGCAGCCGATGGCCGTAGACTTCCATGCCGATGGGCTCGACCCACTCGGGTGAAAACGCCTCGAAGTCTGCGACGCGCATCGCGCCGCCGTGTTTTGCCGCATGCGCCGCCGCGGCCGCCGCGATCTCGCCGCCGTAAAGAGCAGTGCCCTGCGTCCGCGCGATAATCTTAAGTGCCCGCGCCGCACCCGAAAATACGAAGCGCTCGCCGACGCTCGGGGCGCGACCGCCGGGCATGAAAGTTTCAGCGTAGCCGGGGAGGTCTTTTAGATCCGGGACGGCGGCCGCCCACTTTTCTTGCACCACCACCGGAACCGCGTATCCGCGTTCGGCGATGTCAATCGCGGGCGCAAGCAGGTCGCCAAACGCCAGTTTGCCGAAACGACGCGACAGCTCAACCCAACCAGCAACGGCGCCGGGCACTGTCACCGAGTCCCAGCCGCGCATCGGCGGCTGGCGCGCTCCGGCGCCATATTTTTTTCGAAAATAATCCAAGGTCCACGCCGCGGGCGCGCCGCCGGAGGCATTGAGGCCGTGCAATTTCTTGCCGTCCCACAAAATACAGAAGGCATCAGAACCCAAGCCGTTGCTGCACGGCTCCAAGATGGTCATTGCGGCCGCCGCGCCAATGGCGGCATCCACCGCATTGCCGCCCCGTTGCAGCAGCGATAGGCCCACTTGGGCGGCGAGGGGATGGGACGTGGATACCACGTTGCGCGCGAACACCGGCAATCGAACAGAAGGATATCCCCCGCGCCATTCGAAGCTCATTGCTTTACTCGGCAGACACCGGCGCGGCACCGCCGGCGATGGACCGCCGCATAATGAAGCACGCGGGTATCAACAATCTGAGCCATAGGCAAGCATAGAACATTCTGGTCGACACTCGCATTTCCCTAATGCAATTTTCCTGTTTTCCTACAAAAGGCGAGGAATCTTGGCTATGCGAAACGAGCCTCGAAACGTGCACTTTGGCGTTCAAGAATCCAGAGTCTGATCGTAGGAGATCCGCATGAAGCACTTCGCTGCATCGTTCGTTTTACTGTGTCCGTTGGTCGCGTTTTCCGCGGAGATCCCCGACGCGAAATTTTATAGAGACGCGGCGGAAGGCGGCATGGCGGAGGTGGCGATGGGGAATTTGGCGCTGCAAAAAGCCCAAAGCCCGAGCGTGAAGGATTTCGGCGCGCAGATGGTCAAGGATCATTCGGCGGCCAACGAGAAACTCAAGGCTCTGGCCCAGTCGAAAAACATCACTTTGCCCGCAAACCCGAGCGTTGCGGAGATGGAGGCGAAGGCCAAGCTTCAAGTCCTCTCAGGCCAGGCCTTCGACAAATCCTACATCAAAGGAATGATCCAGGATCATCAAGAGGATATCGCCGAATTCAAGAAGGAGGCGGCATCCGGCCAAGACCCGGACGCGAAAGCATTCGCCAGTGCCACCTTGCCGACACTGGAAGCCCACTTGAAAAAGATTCAAGCGATCGCCGCCAACGCGGGAGTCAGCGCCGACTAACAAAAAGGCTCGACGATCACGTGGTGGTGGCGTGCGGGGCCGCAAGTCCGCACGCCACCGGTGGGCTCAATGCGCTTTGCCTGCCGCGTTGATGGGTATTCGCTTCCTGCGTTCGACCGCCTGCGCCGTCTTAGGAATCGTCACGGTCAGGACGCCATTTTTAAAGGCGGCACTAACACCGTCGTGATCGATTTCTCGATCAAAAAACAATTGGCGCTCAAAGCGCCCGCAAAATCGCTCGCTGACGGTTCGATCTTGCGACTCGCTTTCCAGCTTTTTCTCGCCGCGAATGGTCAGCACCCCGTCTTGAAGCAGAACTTCGACGTCGTTCTCTTCCATGCCGGGCAGCTCGGCGGTCACGCGACAGCTTTTGTCGGTTTCTTCGACGTCAATTTTTGGCCACTCAGTTTGGCGACTTCCCCACATCCGCGCATCATCGAAACCGCGAAACATATTGTCGAACAACCGATTCATCTCCCGATGCAGATTCACCATTGGGCTCAGTGATTCCGATCGGACGCTGCGACTAACATCGCGATGAACTCGCGACCCAGGAATCAAATCACGAACGTTCATGGTCTTTGCCTCCTGTTAAAAGCATCCCCACCCAGCGCATATAAGTCGATCGCAAAATTTTTTCAAGGCCCGCGGCTCATGACAGTGAATGCAGGACCGCTGCGCCGCAAAAACGATCCAGGCGCGCGCTTTGCGCCGTGTTTCGTTCACACGATATGGAACTGATACAGCCAGGTCTCGGAGAGAGTCTCCTCGCCGTTCTTGAGATACAGCCGCATGTCGACGATGTTGGGACCGGCGCCGGTGAAATCGAATTGCGCCCGCCAATGTCCCGCCACGCCGTCGGGCACGGCCTCCGTGAAAACATAGGAGAAGGTGCCCGACGATGACCACAGAATGGGTTTGGGCTTGACACCGAATGGCAGTGCTGCGAGCGGGCCTCCCAGGAATTCCACCATGAATTTGTGCACACCCTTGGGGCGTGCCTTGCCCGGCTCGCCGCCGCGGCCGATACGCGTTGCCACACAACGCGCGAGGGCTGTCTGGTGGGGCTCGGTCGCGCACCATTGCAGGCGATAGCGGTAGCGCAGGCTCGAGCCGGCCTTCACCGGCTGTTTGGGCACCCACATGGCGACGATATTGTCTTCTGTCTCATCGTTGCTTGGCAGCTCGACGAGCTGGACCGCGCCTTCGCCCCAGTCGTCCAGCGGCTCGACCCACAGGCTCGGGCGGCGATCGTAGCGTACGCCATCGAGGTAGTGATCGAAGATCCGGTCGCGTTGTAACAGGCCGAAGCCGCGCGGAGTCAGGTCGGCAAACGTGGAGACTGACGGGGATTCGGGGTCATTCAGCGGCCGCCAGATGTACTCGCCGGCGCCCGTCCAGAGCGCCAGCCCATCCGAGTCATGTACTTCCGGCCGCCAGTCGATGGCGGTCGGCTTGATGGTCTCGGAGAACCAGAACATGGAGCTCATGGGTGCAATGCCGAGTTGATCGATGTCCCGGCGTGGAAACACGCGTGCCTCCACTTCCATCACGACGCCATTGTCCCGTTGCAGCACGAATCGATATGCGCCGGTCAGGCTGGGACCGTCCAGCACCGCGTAGACCACCATCTGGTTGGCGTTGTCCGCCGGTGGCTCGGCCGGTGGCTCGAAGTAGAAGCGGGTGAAGTCGGGAAATTCTTCCCGCCGGCCCGGCGTCGATACATCCACGGCGATGCCGCGCGCGGACAGACCATACTGGCCCAGCTCACCGATGCCGCGGAAATAGGAGGCACCGAGGAAGGCCGTCCAGTCGTTGCTGTGCCAGTCGAGATTCTGGACGTTGCCCAGCCGGCTTTCCTGTAATCGGAAGCCCGAGAACCCAGCACCCTTCGGCAGCTCCCGCGCGGGACTGTTCGCGGGCATGCTGAAGTAGGCGGGGTTGTACAGAATCTCGCTGGCGTTCGCGCCTTCGCCGGCGGCCGACAAGACGAACATGTGCACCGGGGTGCGGAAGTACTTGCCCAGTGCGAAGAAGGTGACCGGGTATTGCCCGGGACCATCGCGGAAGAGGGCGTGGTCGAGACTGAATTTGAGCTTGCCGTGCTCATCGTAGCCGATTCGGTCGAGCACCCCCTGTGGCAGCGATTTGTCGGGCACGTAGGCAGTCGTGGCCCGCTGCTGCATCTCTTTGACGAGCCCATCGAATGAGAACGGCTGAGGCTTTCCAAGCTTCAGTCCCGAGACGGCGGCCAAGGCGCGAAGCGGTAAACCCAGTGCCGACAGGGCTAGTGATGAGGCTGCAGCGGTCAGTACGGAACGGCGGTCGATCATCTATGAAAGGTTCTTGCGCCTCGTTTCGAGAGCCGTTGCGGGAAGCAAGCACCGTGCCTGCGGCGGAATTGCCATTGTACCTGAGGGACGCACAGGCCGCGGCTAGGCCTATTTCTGTGTGGCGAGCCTGATGGTCATAGAGAGGTATCCAAATCCCAGCCTTGACAGTTATTGCCTAGGCAATTAATATGCGCTCGAGGTGAGAATTTGAGTGCCGAACCGAACATTTACGATCTCGAGACCTACGAGCCGGCCAATTGCGTTGGGCAATTGATGAATCGGGTTAGGGCCGCGCACATGAATGCCCTGGATGAAGTGCTGGCCAAAGAGCCCGATCTAGCGCCTCTTGAGATCAGCGCCGCGCAGTATGTCGTCATCAGCGTGCTCGCTAAATCCAAGTGCGTGGACTCGGCGACGCAACTCTGCAAAGACCTCTCCTACGATGCTGGGGCGATGACGCGCATGGTTGATCGCCTCGAAGCAAAGGGGCTCATCAGTCGGCGCCGCTGCCCCGAGGACCGGCGGTTGGTGAAGCTGGATTTGACCGAAGCCGGCCTTGCTGCGTTGCCGAAGCTGCGGGAATGCTCGGTGCGGGTGCTCAATCATTTCCTGCGTGGCTTCACCCAGGCGGAAGCGCGCCAGTTAGAGAGCTTTTTGGGCCGGATGTTACAAAACACCTGAGTTTTTTTGGACTATTACTTGCCTAGGCATAGACAGCCGAGGCAAAGATTAAAGAGAGATGTCGATGAGCAAAGTGAACTTTTTGCTGCGGCGCACGCAGCTCGCTCTTCAGGAATTTGGACCGTCCATGGCGCTGTTGATGATGCCCGGTGGTTATCTCATCGTTCTGACCGGGTTGATTTATCGACACTGGCCGCTCAGCTTGGCCACCCCGAGATAGCATCGTGCGCGCCACCAAAGCGACCCGGCTTGCAGCGCTGACCTTGTGCATGACGAGCCTGTTCGCTCTGGGCGCGTGCGCTCCAGTCGTCCTCCGGGCGCCATTGTCGAGTCAGGCGGAAGTCTCGAGTGAGTCGCCGGAAACCATACGGACATTGCGCGCCGACCAGCAATTCGAAGAACTCCCCATCGCCGGCGTTGCAGAGCAAGCCCGCGCGATGCGGCCCGGGCAGCCCTTCAACATTCTGGCGCTTTCCGGTGGGGGCGCAGACGGCGCGTTTGGCGCCGGTGCCCTGGTTGGGCTTGCGCAGTCGGGCGCGCGGCCCGCGTTCTCGGTGGTCACCGGAGTCAGCGCCGGTGCATTGATCGCGCCGTACGCCTTTCTCGGCCCCGAATGGGATCGCCAACTTGCGGACGCCTACACGAGCGGACGAGCAGAGAACCTTCTGCAGCCACGCGGGTTGGGCGTGATCTTTGGTTCGAGCGCCTATCGCGGCTCGCCGCTCAAGCGCTTGGTCGAGCATTACCTCACCGATGAGCTTGTTCTGGCACTGGCCCGCGAGGCGGCCACTGGCCGGTTGCTATTGGTCGCAACTACGAATGTAGACACCGGCGAGACCGTGGTGTGGGATCTCGGCTCCATTGCCATGAACGGCGGTGAGCGCGCTAAAGCGCTTCTCCGAGACGTCTTGGTCGCATCAGCCAGCGTGCCGGGATTGTTTCCACCGGTGATCATTCGGGTTCACGAGCGCGGGCGGCTGTTCGATGAGGCACATGTCGACGGCACCGCCACCGCTCCATTCGTAGTACCGGCCGGCCTCGCTCAGCAGCCCCGAGGGTTCGACCCCTCGCCCCGCGCTACCGCCGTCTATGTCATCGTCGACGGACGACTGAGCGAGGAGCCACAACCCGTCCAGTTGCGGTTCAGGGCAATCCTGTCGCGAAGCATTTCCGCCGGACTGACTCACATGATGCGAACCACCCTGGAGCTCACCGCAACCAGCACCGAGCTGCAGGGAGCGCATTTCGAATACGCCGCAATTCCGGCGGCCTACGGAAACCTTGCACCGTTTGACTTCAGCCCCTCGACGATGCGCACGCTATTTCAATACGGATATGACTGCGCACACACAGGAAGGCTTTGGATCTCCTCACAACGGATCGCCAGCCGGGACGCAGATGGCGGCGGCGGCGATGGCACGAGTCAAAGCGTCCGATGCCCGGCGGAAGATCAATTCATTGGCCGTTTTGCTGTTCGATGAGATTTCTATTGCAGGAGTATCCCTATGTCCGACAAACAAGCTCTTACGGTCCCATCTCTGCCGGTATCGAACTATAGCTCAGCGATTGCTCGAGCCGTTGCATGGTTGGGCGATCGCTATCTGCTCGCGAAGCCTGTCAACAGGTCCGCCGCAACGAACACGCAACGTCAGTAGGATTTGAGCGTCTTTCCGTTCTCGTCGACCGCTTCGAGCGACACATCGAATCCCCACAGCCAGCGCAAATGCTTGAGGGACTGCTCGGCTTCATCGTCCAGAAGCAGCCGGCCGTTGTAGCTTTGATGCTGCAAGGTGAGCTTTCTATCGGAATCTCGCCCGTAGCGCACCACTGACATCTCGGGCATGTAGGACTCGAGGCGATACGAAGCGGCCAATTGAGTGCGAATCGCCTTGAACCCATCGGATCCGGCGGTGTCGCTGACGATCCAATGATCGAGACCCTCGCTGGTTTGAATGTTCATCAACCGAAACTCGCGCACCAATTTTGGCGTCAAGAACTGCAGCAAGAAACTCTCGTCGCGATAATTCCGCATGACGTCGTGGAAAGTCTCGAGCCAATCCTTGCCCGCGATGCCCGGCAGATACTCCCGGTCCTCTTCGGTCGGTGACTCACACACGCGCTTGATTTCGTTCCACGCTGCGAAGCCGAGTGCGTAAGGATTCATCGGCGCATAGTCCGGCTGCCTGATGACGTTCGTGTGCGAGTGCAAGCACTCGAGCAGTATGCCCTGATCGATCTGCCCCGCATCGTACATGTCGTTGATCAGGCGGTGATGCCAAAACGTCGCCCAGCCCTCGTTCATGACCTGCGTCTGTCGCTGCGGATAGAAGTACTGTGCGATCTTGCGCACGATGCGCGCCAGCTCGCGCTGCCATGGTTCGAGCTTCGGCGCGTGCTTCTCGATGAAATACAGCAGATTCTCTTCAGGCTCTGCGGGAAACGTCGGGGTGGCATCGGCCGACTTCGCTGCGCGGGGCACTACACTGTAGTATTCGCCTTGGCGCATCGCCTCCTTGGCATCTGCCAACCGTTTTGCCTGTTCCGCGCGCTCCTTGCGCGTGTCGAGCTTGCGCGGCCGCTTGTACTTGTCGAGACCCTGGTCGCGTAGGGCATGCAGTGCATCGAGAGTCTGCTCGACTTGAGTTGCGCCATGGCGCTCCTCGCAATCAGCGATGTAGTTGCGCGCAAACAGCATGTAGTCGAGCACCGCCTCCGGCTGGGTCCATTGCGTGAATAGATAATTGCTTTTGGAGAAGCTGTTGTGGCCAAAGCAGGCATGCGGAATGACCAGCGCCTGCATGGCGAGCGAATTGCCTTCCATCAGAAAAGCAATGCACGGGTTGGTATTGATGACGATTTCATAGGCCAGCGCGTTGGCACCGGCACGGTACTTGCCGCTCTCGATCAAGTATTGCTTGCCGAAGCTCCAATGGCCGTAGTTGACCGGCAGGCCGCTGGAGACATAGCTGTCCAGCATTTGCTCGCTGGTGATCACTTCCATTTGATTGGGGAAGGTATCCAGGGCGTAGCGCTGCGCGTGGTGCGCGCACATCTGCTCAATGGAGAGCAGGTCGTCCAGGTTCCATTCGCTTCCCGTAAGTCTCAATTTCGGCATGGCTCTGGGCAGCATGGGCTCTTAAGCCGGCTGCTCTACGTGAAACAGCTTGGCGAGAGCCGGGTAGACTTCGTTGCGCGCCGTGACCGTTGCCATATTGAACTGATCGCTGGCGATGCCTCTGTAGGCCGTCCATAAGCTGCTCGACTCGCTCGCGGCCTCGCCGACTTCGGCGTAAACGAAGTAGCGCGAAAAGGGCAAAAGCTCGGAGAGCAAATAGGCGGATGATGCGCTTGAATCTTCGCCGAAAGAATCGCCGTCGCTCGCCTGGGCGCCGAAAATATTGTAACGCGACGGCGGATAGCGCAGTGTCATGATCTCGCGCATTTTGGTGAGGGCAGACAACACTTTGGTGCTGCCGGACTGCGTGCCGTTGAAGAAGGTGTCCTCATCGACCTCTTGAGCCTCGTCGGTGTGACGAATGAACACCAGTTCCACTTTGGCGTATTTGCGGCTCAAGAAAAGATAGAGCAGCGTGAAGAAGCGCTTTGCCAGGTCTTTGCGCAATTCATTCATCGATGCCGACACGTCCATCAGGCAGAACATCACCGCCGCGGTGCGTGGCGACTGGACTTCAACCAGACTGCGGTGCCGCAGGTCGATGGGGTCCAAGAAAGGAATGTCTGCGCCGCGCCGACGCACCTCTTTGAGTTCCAATTCCGCGACCTGTACGCGGGCCGGCACGGCGCTGGAGCGCGCAACGCGTAATGCCGCCTCGGCGGCGTCCAACGCTTCTTCGAAATGCGCCTCGGCAGCCACGCGCCGGCCGATGGAGGCCTTGAAGGTGCGCGCGATGCACACGGTGCTCGGATTGCCGTAGCGCACCACACCGCCGCGTCGAAACCGATTTTCGTCGATTTCCAAGAGGTCTTTTTTGATGAGGGGTGGCAGTTCGAGCTCATCGAAGAGCAGCGATAGATATTCTTCGCGTGACAGCGCAAAACGAAACATGTCCTCCTGTTCGGAGTCGCCCGCGCCGGGGCCCGATCCTTGACCCCTTCCTTCAGGCGAGTCGCGCGGGATTTTGTCGCCCACGCGATAGTTGGCGTTGCCCGGAACCGCGCGTCCGTGCGCTCCGGTCTTGGCATCCAGCAAGAAGCGCGGTTCCTTGACGTCCTTGCGCTTGATCTCAACATCCGCGCTCTTGTCGTGCTCGCCCAATTTGCGACGGGCGATCATTTGGTCGACTTGCGCTCTTAAGGCCCCCTCCAGACGCTTCAAGACACGTTGCCGATTCCCGGTACTCTTGCCTCTATCCGGCCGCCGATCGATGATGACGCTGCTCATCCTGGCATTTCCCTAAGGGTCTTTCATTGGCGCCGGGCCATCGTCCACCATTCGACCTGACGGCGCACCTGAGTGGGTGTGTGGCCTCGCGCTTTCATGCGGGCAATGAACGCCTCGTGCTTCTTCTCATCCTCGGCGTTGCCTTTGGCGAAGTAGGACACCACGGGGAGCAGATCGTCGGTCGCGGCGAACATGCGCTTTTCGATGACTTCGCGCAGCTTTTGATAGCTCGTCCAGACGAGCTTCTCACTACCGCTCTTGTTCTGCGCGCGCAGGACGTGATTCACGATTTCGTGCCGGAAATCCTTCGGGTTGCCGATACCGGCGGGCTTCTCCATTTTTTCAAGCTCAGAGTTCAACGCCGACTTATCGAAGGCCACACCGGTCGCCGGATCCACGTAGACCTCTTCCTGGATCCAAAAGTCGGCAAACGCCACATACCGGTCGAAGAGTTCCTGTCCATAGTCTGCGTAGGACTCTAAATAGGCCGCCTGGATTTCTTTGGTCAGTTCCTCCAGGTAGCGCGGGATCAGAAACTCCTTAAGGTGCACCGTGCATGCCTTTTGCAGGTCGGGGCTGAAATCGGAGGTGCCAATGCTTTCCTCGATGACCTTGAGGAGGGTCACCGGATCGGCGGATTCCTCCGAGGAATCTCGATTGAAGGCTTTGGAAATGAGCTTGAAGGCATAGCGGGTCGAGAATCCGGTCATGCCTTCCTCAGCGCCGGAGGCCTCGCGGTATTCGGCGACGCTCTTCGCTTGCGGATCCGACTCACGCAGGTTCTCGCCGTCATAAACCCGCAGTTTCGAATAGATGCTGGAGTTGGTCGGCGCTTTGAGCCGCGAGAGCACCATGTAGCGTGCAAGCATCTGCAGAGTGCCTGGGGCGCACGGGGCCTTCTCCAGCGTCGATTCCCTGAGCAGCTTCTGATAGATGGCGACTTCTTCGGTCACGCGCAGGCAATAAGGCACCTTGACGATAAAGATGCGATCCAAGAACGCTTCGTTATCGCGATTGCTGCTGAACTTCTTCCACTCGCTTTCGTTCGAATGAGCGAGGACCGTGCCCTGGTACGGCATGGCGCCGAACCCCTCGGTTCCCTTGAAATTGCCCTCTTGGGTCGCCGTCAGCAGGGGATGCAGCACCTTGATGGGCGCCTTGAACATTTCCACGAACTCGAGGAGGCCTTGGGTGGTCAGGCACAAACCTCCCGAGTAGCTGTAGGCATCCGGGTCATCCTGACCCAGTTTGCTCAGCTTGCGCATGTCGACCTTGCCGACCAGCGAGCTGATGTCCTGGGTGTTCTCATCGCCCGGTTCCGTCTTGGCGACCGCGAGTTGATTGAGCACCGACGGAAAGACGCGCTGCACGCGAAAGCGCGTCAGGTCGCCATGATAGGCGCGCACGCGTTTCTGGACCCAGGGACTCGATATCCCGGTCAGGTAACGCGGCGCGATGCCGTATTCTCCCTCCAGGCGGGCACCGAACTTCTCCGGGTCGAACAGTCCCAATGGCGACTCGAGCAGCGGACTGCGCTCACCGGTATCGCCGTCGATCAAAGTATAGATCGGATAGCACTCCATCAAGCTCTTGAGCTTGATGGCCAGCGTGCTCTTCGCACTGCCGACGGGTCCTAGGAGGTAAAGCACCTGCTTGCGCTCCTCGAGGCCTTGGGCGGCGTGACGGTAGAAGGACACGATCTCTTCGATGATGCCGCCTTCCATGCCGTAAAAATCGGCAAAGGCGTCGTAATACTTCAGGGTTCGATTGCCAAACAATCGCAGCAGGCGGGGATCAGATTTGGTGGCCACCAGTCGGGGTTCACCGATTGCCTTCACCATGCGCTCCGCCGCGAGCCCATACGTCATCGGATCGTTGCGGCAATGATGGAAGTATTCATCGAGCGTAAGGTTTGCTGCCACGCTCTGGTCGTAGGAAGATTTGAAATCGCTGAAAAGCAAAGCGCTCGTTGTCACGGTCAACCTCACAATGTGCGCCAACCTCGGTCTACTCTTGTCGCTCGTCTCCTTAAATTCTTTTTCTTCGTTCGTCTTATGTCTTCAGCATTACATGTATCGCATTAATGGCGTGAGCGCAAATATGAATAGTTGCTGCAAGTCTAAGAATTGCAAAGTGCGATGTGCGTCGCATCCGGCGCGCGGTCTCGCCCACGCAAAGCGCGCCGAGCGCGATAGGGCTCGTTGTGTCGAGCGTTCGCGCATGGTGATTGGACCGCGTGATGAGTTGGACGTTCAGTTGTGCGCGGAGTGACTGTGCACCAGTCCTGCGGTTGCTCGAGCTTAATGTTGTAGACGTGCGAACGATGTTATCGTGTTTTTTCTGCGCGTCGATAAGTGCGGGGGTGTTCTGCGCGCGATGATGATGCGATGCACTTAAGGCGCCTCCGCTCTTTTCGAAGCGACTATCGAAGAATAATGTTGTCCTGTGATGAACTCGATGGACGGATCGGCTTCAAGAGCGTTCGGTGCGTTTGAAGAGTTCCTTGGCTACCGCCACCCGCTGAACGCCCCCCTGCCCGCTCGTTTTTGCGCATCTCCTCCGGCGGGATATCCTCCACGGCGCCACATTTGAGCACTATTCGGCCGGCCGTCTGCCATTTTCCGCGCGCATTCTTTCCGCGAGTACAAATCTTGAGGAGAGAAACCCGATGGCATTGCGCGTGTTGGCAGGCAAACCCTTAGCGGCGAAAATGCTTGTAATCGGGTTGATCATATTGGGATTGATGGTTCCCCTCTCCCTGCTGCGCGGCTTGATCGTTGAGCGCAGCCAAATGCGCAGTCAGGCGATCGACACTGTGGCAAATGGTTGGGGCGGGAACCTCACGGTCGGCGGCGCCATGCTCAGGGTGCCGTTCGATATCGAGCGCAAGTCAAACAGCGGCGCGATCTCGGTGGAGTCGCACCAACTCTATATCCTACCGGACGACTTGAACATTCAAGCGACTCTGGAGCACATGACGACCCGCCGCGTCGGCATTTACGGCGTTCCTGTCTATCTGGTGCGCATCAAAATGACCGGAACATTCAAAATGGCGGATGTTCTTGCAGCTGCTGCGACCGGGAAGTACCCTGCCGCAACCTATCACTGGAAAGACGCCAGAGTGCGCCTGCCCGTATCGGACGTTCGCGGTATTCGGGAATTTATCGGCGCCTCGGTCGACCAGCACCCGCTGGCATTCGGCCCCGCGCTGGCCGAAGGCTTCCCGGGTGTCGAATCCAAGATTGATCTATCGCAGTTTTCCCAGGAAGGAGCCCTGCCGTTCTCCGTTGAGATGATGTTGGCCGGCAGCCAGTCGGTAGCCTTCTTGCCGGACGCTGCGACGACCCGGGCTAACCTGCAGGCAGCCTGGCCCGATCCACAATTTCAAGGGGCGTTTCTGCCGTCCCAGTACGCCATTGATACGCATGGCTTCAATGCGCAATGGCAAGTGCTCGCGCTCAATCGCTCCTTTGCTCAAAGCTGGATCGACTGCCAAGTGGATACGAATAAAATGACGAGTGCGGCATACGGCGTGAACCTGTTTCAAAGCGTGGACGTCTACCAGCGTAGCGAGCGCGCCGTAAAATACGCGTTGCTGTTCATCGCGTTGACCTTTCTATCATTCTTCGCGTGGGAGTCGCTCGGCAGGCTCCCCATACATGCCATGCACTATCTATTCATAGGGCTGGCGCTCAGTACCTTTTATTTGCTGCTAATTGCCCTGTCTGAGCATTTGCCCTTCTGGATGAGCTTCTGGCTGGGAGCCGTGGCTCTGGTCGCACTGCTGGGCTCCTACGTTGCTGGTGCAATGGACAGCATCCGTCTGGGCGCGATCATCTCAGGCGTCATGACTCTGGTGTACGGCTTGCTGTATATGTTGGTGCTGTCGGAGAATTACGCATTGTTGATCGGCGCAATCGCGTTGTTCGCGGTGCTCGCGACGATCATGCTGGCAACCCGCAAATTGCGCTGGGATATGGGGTGATCCGTCGGCGCGCGAGCCGGACCATTGGACGATGGTATCGACCTCACTGATTGGACAGGCGCTTCACGAATGAGACCGCATAGGCCGGGGAACGGAATCGCAAGATGGGATCATTGGTCGGCGCAATGCCGTCGGCCATAACCAACGGATCGAAGTTGATCGGCTCACAAGCCACGCCCTTCCGTTGCGGGGTCGCTTCGGTAATGGTCAGGGTACCCGCGGTGAAATGCTTACGAGTCTCTGGCCACGCCAACGTCGGATTGTCCTCCGGGTCCCCGGGCTCGCCGACGTACACGATCATGTCCCACACCGCCGGCCCCTTGCGTGTTCGCTCGATGAGATTTTTCTCAAGGAAGTCATGAGGCGCCGCTTTCATTTCCGCAGGTGTCAGCTCTTTCGTACCGTCCCGAGGGACGAAGCGCCACTTCACCATGTGCTCGGTGCCTTTCGCATCGATGAACTTGAAGGTGTGAATACTGAAGTACGTGGTCTGATAGTAGTTCGCCGTCGGGGTGTGATGGCTCGCCAGCTGCGTCAGCGCCATTGCGTCAGGATGGGTGGCAGCGTAAGCCTTCAGTTTTTCTGGGTCAGGCTGGCCTGTCTTCGGATCCGGCTTCGCCGCGACGACCGCGTCGCGGAACGAAGCCGGCGAGGTCGCGCCAAAGATCGGCACGTTGATCATGGTGATGTGCTGCAATGCGCTAGCCAGACGGAACTCGAGCGCCATGCCGCGGGGAGCCGGCGCGGCATCGGGCACCTGTGGATTGCCGCCGCCGAGCGAGAAGCGCGCCAGCACCGGAATGGCTTTGCCGGAGAAAAGCAAGGAGCGGCTCAAGACGGCAGCGTCGGCGGTGCCGACGAACTCGCCTGCCGCGCATGTACCTTTGGCATGGTTCCTGCGCTGGCCCGGGTTTACGCCAAAGGTCCCTTCGAAGGCTTCAATCATTTGCGGGGCGGTGACATCGGTGCCTGCAGGCGGCGCGCCCAGGGCCATCATGGGAGTCGAAGACGCGGCTGACGCGATGGTTAGAAAGGCGAGTCGTGCATTGCGGCAGAAGGAATTTAATTTCATTGCTGCGGACCTCCGGCGATGGATTAGCTCAGACTTGCAACGCGGCGTCAACCGCCGCACGCGCGAGCAGCCGCGTTGAGTCCAGCGCGGGCAATGGGCAGTCATCTACCCGCACGAGAAGCGGAATCTCCGTGCAACCGAGAATCACGCTATCGCAACCGCGCACTTTCATACGGTTGATTACCTCGTTATATCGAAGGCGGGAAGCCTCGCTGAATATTCCGTTGACGAGTTCTTCGAAGATGATCTCATCGACGCTCTGTTGATCTGCTTCGGCGGGCGTACTAATTTTCAGAGCGTGCTTCGCAAATACTTCCGGATAGACCGGCCCGCTCATGGTGAAACGAGTGCCGAGCAGAGCGGCATGCTTGTAGCCGCTGCGCACTGCGGCCTTCGCAACCTCCTGCGCGATGTGAAGCCACGGGATTGGGGATTTTGACGCTACTTGTTTGAATGCGAGATGCGCTGAGTTGTCCGGGCAAATTGCGAGCTGCGCACCAGCTCGGGTGACGATCTCGGTTTCGCGCAGCATGAATTCGGCGATACCCGCATAGTCGCCGCGATTGAATGCAGGCATCCATTCGCCCATGGCAATGCAGCTGAGAGTCACTTGCGGATGCATGTGCTCGCCCATTACTCGTAACGAATACGCGGCGATTTCTCGCAAGCACAGCGCTGCGCCCTCAACGCTGCACGCCACGATGCCGATGTGTTTAGGTTTGGTGGCCATCCATAAAGTCTATTGACGCGAGGAGACGCGCACAACGCACAAATATGGTGCGATCGGGCGACGATTCCTGACGCTTGCGATATCTTTTCACCGAGTGATGAAAAATGCTCGTTTGACCTCATAACTATATGATAAATAAGTAATTTATAAAGAATGCAAATAATCGCAAATTTAGCAGCTTGAAGGAGTTTGGCCCACAATGGTGCGTGCGATTTTTTTCGCGCGCCATATTGATTCATTGTTGCCGGAGATTGACATGCTTGGACTCTTTGCCCGCTGGGGACACAACGTATTGCTCGTGACCATGGCCGTATTAACTCTCGGGATCGTCTTGTGGGCTAAATAGAACCCGTCCAGCCTGTGTACCTCAAACTGAAGTTCAATCCGGGCCGTTGATCGCATACAGCTCGGACTAAAAACAAGCTGATCCCGCTCGACACCGCGCCGAGCCCTCCCGTCACAGGCGCGTGGTAAGCCCTAGGCCAAGCCCGTACGATCCCGCCACTGATTAGTAGCGGAGATATCTCATGCGCCGTATCGGGATATTGATTCTGGCGTCCCTGTCGACTTCCGTGCATTCCGCCCCCGAACTTGGCTGGCCCGCTTATGGTGGAGATCCCGGCGGTTCCCGCTATTCCTCGCTGGCGCAGATCACGGCGAAGAACGTGAGCGACCTCAAGGTCGCCTGGACTTTTCGCACCGGCGAGCTCGGCCAAGGCGTCAAGGACTGGCATCGCTCCGCCTTTGAGGCGACGCCGATCCTCTATAACGGCTCGCTGTATTTTACGACCAGCAGCACGGATGTAATTGCCGTGAACGCGGCGAGCGAGCAATTGCGCTGGCGTCATGAGTCCCAAAGCCGAAAGGACCTGCACTATTCCGATGGCGTATCGCGCGGCGTGTCGCTGTGGGTCGATGAGCAGAGCGCGCAAGAGGCACCCTGCCACGCGCGCATTTTCGCGCCCACCTTGGATGGCAGGCTACTGGCGCTGGATGCACCGACGGGCAAGCCTTGCGCCGACTTTGGCGACCAGGGTGCGGTCAATTTGCTCAAGGACATTCGTTCTCAATTCCAGGAGGGCGATGAGTGGCGCAACTACCTCGTGACTTCGCCGCCGGCGATTCTGGACGGCAAGGTGATCGTCGGTTCCTCCATTGGCGACAATCGCGCTGTGCTCGAAGAACTCGGGACTGTGCGCGCCTTTGATGCGCGGAGCGGCCGATTGGTATGGAGCTGGGATCCCATACCGCGAGATTCCAGTAACCCCGTATATAAGGAATGGGATTCAGCGACCGTTGGGAACGCAAGCGCGGCCAATGCGTGGGCGCCGCTGTCGGTGGATACGGAGCGCCACTTGGTGTTCGTGCCGACCGGCTCGGCCAGCCCGGATTTTTTTGGCGGCGCCCGGCCTGGGGATAATCGCTGGGCAAATTCCATCGTGGCGCTGGAGGGCGATACGGGCGAGCTCAAGTGGGGTCAGCAGCTCGTGCATCACGATCTCTGGGACTACGACGTCGGCTCGCAGCCGACGCTGGCGAACATCATTCACGACGGCAAATCCGTGGCGGCCGTGATCCAGGCCACGAAGACTGGTTTCCTGTTCACCTTCGATCGCGACAGCGGCGCGCCGCTGTTTCCGATCGAAGAAAGACCAGTGCCGCAAGACGCGGTGCCGGGCGAACATCCCTCGCCGACGCAGCCATTTCCCGCAGCGCCCCCCGCGTTGGTGCGGCAGACGAAGATCACGCCCGATGATGCATGGGGCGTTGCGTGGTTTGACACCCGAGCCTGCCGCAAGCGCATCGAAGCGTACCGTTCGGAGGGCATCTTCCAGCCGCCCGCGGTGAAAAACTCGTTGATGCAGCCTGGCAACGCCGGCGGCGCCAATTGGGGCGGCATCGCCTTCGATCCACAGCGTCAAGTCGCTGTGGCCAACACCATGAACTTACCCTTCGTCGTGGCGCTGATTCCGCGCGCCGAACTGGCCGCGCAACGCGCCTCAGAGCAGTACAAGGACTTCGAGTTCGCGCGGCAGCTGGGTACGCCTTACGGCATGCGGCGTAAGTCATTCATGTCGAGCTTCGGCATCCCGTGCGTCAAGCCGCCGTGGGGTACGCTTGCAGCGGTCGACATGCAGCGCGGCGTCATCAAATGGCAGATTCCCTTGGGCGACACCCCGGTGGTTCATCTGAACCTTGGCATGCCGGGTCTCGGTGGTCCCATCGTCACAGCGGGCGGCGTCATCTTCATCGCGGCAAGCCTGGATGATCGGCTGCGCGCCTTCGATACGGACAGTGGAAAATTACTGTGGACCGCGAGCTTGCCGGCCGGAGGCCAGGCCACACCGATGACTTACGCCATCGACGGGCGGCAATATCTGGTCATTGCAGCCGGTGGATACAAAGATATGAGCGACCGCGGTGATTACTTGATCGCGTACGCGCTGCCACGATAAACACTACGGGTAGCGCGGCGCCTCTGGCGGGGCGCGCGGCACGACGAGGTTTAGGACATGCACCAGCACGGCCTCACTGCAAAGTCTTCGATCCCGCGTACCTGCAGTTCGGTCAGGATCTCCTGGTTCAACACGTCGAGACGCTGGTCCGGCACGCTCTCGCCGACATAACGGAAGCAGACCGTATTCAATGATACCGGCGCAAGCAGCTCGAGCCGGGGCTCTCGCTCGATGCGCCCGGCGAGATGGCGCGCCTGGTCGATGTTGGCCTGGATGGCGGCGCCGATGCGGGCGACGCCCTGCTCCGTCATCCTATTTCTCAGCGAGAAAGGCTGGCCCTCAGGCCGGCGAGGGATAGCGCGGTGTGGGGCGCTGCAGAGTCAGGCGCAGGCGTTCTGAGCAGCGCCTACAAGGCTCCTACTTAGCCAGCTCTCGCTTCGGATAGAAGGGATATCGGCTGAACCCGTCCGAGGGCGTCGTTGGCCGATACTTGGTGTGGCAGGCCTCGCAGACCTCCTGAAGATGATCCGCCGCGGCGGCCATTTTGTTCTGATCCGTTGCCTTGACGGCACTGCGAATTTGCAACGCTGTCTTCTGCAAGTCGCCGACCCAGGCCTGCCAATCAGCGTTCGCCACCCACTTGGCGTCATTCTTGCCGGTGCCGGCGGTTCCGAGCAGGGTTGTGGCGGCAATTAAATTGACCGCATCTTGATCGGCCAATTGCCAATCCTCTTCGAACATTTTGTCGGCGCCTTCGGCTGCTCAGATGCCGTCGGCCGGAATTTCGATCGACGCCCGCATGACGTCCAGCAGGCTAATGGGGAGAGTGACTGGGCGGGAGGTCGGCGCAACAGCCGCTGCCTTTTGCGCGCCGCCGGCCGGCACGCTGCTTGGCGCGGACCCTAAGCATGCAAGCCCCAGCGCCATCATTATTTTTTTTCTCATTCGCATCAGTTCCCCCGTTAATAGTCTTGCCCTTGATCAGGTCTTGGTTCTCACAAAAAAAAGGGGCTCAGCGCGCTCCCGCCCGTTCCAGCATGGATGCCATCTCGCCCAGGTGTGCCTGCTTCGCCTGCTGCAGCGGTGTCTGTCCAGAGTTGTCGGCAACATTGGGATCCGCGCCGCGATCCAGGAGCAGCCGGGCAACATCGGGACGGTTCTGCATGACGGCCAGCATGAGTGCAGTACGCCCGAGTTCGTCCCGCGCATCAAGCACAGCGCCTTGATCCAGCAGCAACGCAGTTTGCGCGGTATCCCCCGATGCCGCTGCCGACCGCAATGCCGTCGGCGCGGGGCCCGTATCCACGGTAGCGCGTTGGGCATTCATGGATGTGGCCCGGGCCGCGCCGGCGACGGCGGCACGCGGGACCGCACCGGCGGCGGACGGAGGCGCAGCAGGCGCGAAATTCGCCGTGTCGGCTTTTTCCGCGGGTGCAGCCGATTGGGCGATTTCCTCGGTTTGCCGGTGCTGCGGAGGCATCGGCACATCCCTTCTTGGCTGAAGCACAGCCGCGTTGGATGAGGTCTTATCGGCGCGAGGCACTGGCTGTGCCGGCGATTCTGTCTTTGGTGCGATGCCTTTTGCGTCCGAGGACTGGTCCTGGACCGCCGCGGCGGCGGGCGCGCCGCTTGAAGTAGCGGGCGCAACCGGGCCGCTTTCCCACAGACGCGGCGCGAAAAGCAGGGCGGCCACCAGCGCAGCGCCCGCGGTTCCAAAAGCGGTGATTCTCCAGCGCGAATCGTTGGCGGAAGGACGGGATACATCGAATGTCTGCCGCGGCGTCTCGGTTGCGCGCTGTTCGCCAACGCGGCGGGCCTCGGCGAGAATGGCCGCTCGCACCGTTTCGCTGGGCGCGGCGTGCAGCGTATCGCTGGCGCGCTTGTAGCGTTCCAGCAATTCTTGATCGTGCGCGTTGTCTTCCGGCGTCATGCGTACTCCCACAATAGCTGACGGAGTTTCGCCCGGGCATAGCGCAACCGGCTCTTGACCGTCTCGAAGCTAGACCCGGTAGCGGCGGCAATTTCCTCGACACTGAGTTCGCCTTCTGCCTGCAGCAGAAATGCAGAGCGCTGCTCGGGTGGCAGTTGCGCCACGGCGATCAACAGAGCCGCGGCCTCATGTTGCGATTGGACCTCGGCAGGCGGCTCGAGTTTCGGATCCGCCGCGAGGCTGTCCAATAAACTCGAGCCGTCGACCGCTGCGCTGTCGCCCGCATCCAAGCTTTGCAGGCGGCTGGTCGCGCGAATCATGTCGACCATGCGGTTATGTGCGATGGTGAACAGCCATGTGGTGAATTTCGCCGTCGGCTGATAACTCACCGCGTTGCGCACCACTGCGAACCAAACTTCCTGCATCAAGTCATTTGCACCGGCTTCATTTCGCAAATTGCGGTGCAGATAACGAAACACCCGCAACTCGTGCCGCCGGTACAGGTTTTCAAATGCGTCGACATCGCCGCGCGCAAAGCGCGCCATCAGATCCTCATCGGTCTCTTGCGACGGACTCATTCACCGCATTATCAGCCGCCCGGCGGATCCGGTACATACTTCGGCGGAATAGAACCCGGAAACGGATTCGGCGCAGGCGGCCACGCCGGCCGCGCGGGTACCACCCCCATCGCCACCAGGTTCTCGAAGCTGTCGTAACGAATCTTGATGACTTCATTTGGGGTATTCGATAAACGGTCAAACTGCGTATTTTGGACGTACGATGCCTCGCGCGCCCCGTGTCCCGTGCCGAGTTTTTCCGCCGGCGCCACGTTCGATTGCGATTGGATTCCGGCTGATCTCGGCGGCGAAGGTGCCGCGGGGCTCTGTTCGTTCGCGCGCGCGGCGCCATCGAGTCGGGCACTGGGGGACTCTTCGGACTTCTGATCGTAGGGCACATACATCGGCGCTCGCGGTGGGCGTTCAAGAAACAAGGCAACGCCTATGACACCGATGTTTGCAGGGCGCCCCGTGCGTTCGGCGTAGGATCGGCCCGCGGACGTGAAATTGAAGGCCGCGATTTCCGCATCGCTTTTGCGCCACCCGGCGATTTCGTAGCTTTCGCCCGCGCCGAGCACGTAGCCGCTCTGGCCCCAGGCACCGGTTTCGCCGCTGATCACATTGATGCCGTCAACGGCGGTTACCGCCAGCAGCCGCTGCCCGCGGTGACTCTGAATCATGATCGAATAGCGCGCGCCGGGTCTGCCGGCGACCCAGTATTCTCCGCGACATCGATACGACGGCAACACGCTCCCGGTGTCGCGGTCGATGATTTGAATATCCGCGAGGCTGCCGACCGCCTGCGCGTCGATTGCCATGCCCATCAATAGAAGTCCCAGCCATGTGCGTCGCATACCGATCTCCTGTGTTGTGTGGCCAGTGAATCGATGCACCCGGCAAAAAGGGGTTAAGATTCGCGCCGGCAAACCCTCGGGGTACCAATGCCGATCAGCTTTACTTTCCATAACATCAGATTGGGCGGCGATGACTCATTTACAAAACCGGACGCCGGTTATTCAGGAAGGAATCATGAATTTTAGAAAAATCCCCGTATACGCTGCCGTGCTCAGCACTGCGGCCTTGGTGCTCATCGGCGGATCAACCGTACTCGCCGAGCCGGTGCCCGTGCCCGTGCCGGTGTCGGCTCCGGCTCCGCCGCCCGGCGGCGACATTCCCGCGGACTTCAAGATTGCCACCGAGGCGGATGACTACGTCAAACGCGACGTGATGATCCCGATGCGTGACGGCGTCAAACTGCACACGGTCATCATCATCCCGAAGGGTGCCGCTCATGCACCCATGATCCTCGACCGCACGCCCTACAGCGCCAATAAATTTGCGGCGAGCACCGCGAGCCCGCGGCGCGCCCTGGTGTTGCCGTTGAGCTACGGTGAACTCGCCGAAGCGGGGTATATCATCGTCGCGCAGGATGTTCGCGGCAAATACAAGTCCGAAGGCGACTATGTGATGAACCGGCCCCTGTCGGGCGATCTGAACCACACGCCCGTGGATCATTCCACCGACGCCTGGGACACCATCGATTGGCTGGTGAAAAACGTGCCGGAGTCCAACGGCAAGGTCGGAACCATGGGCACGAGCTATGACGGCTTTACGGTGCTGATGAGTCTGGTCAATCCTCATCCGGCATTGAAGGCAGCCGCGCCGTTCAATCCGATGGTCGATACGTGGATCGGTGATGATTGGTTTCACAACGGCGCGCTTCGTCAAACCTACGCCGACTATATTTTCGAACAGACGGCGGACAAGTCCTCCGACGACAAATGGATCGCACCGCGCTACGACGCCTATGGCACATGGCTCGCCATCGGCTCGGCAGGCACTTTGGGGAAGGCTCTCGGCATGGATCAACTGCCCTTCTGGCAGCGGCTCACCGCGCATCCGGCCTACGATTCGTACTGGCGCGAACAGGCTGTGGACAAAATCCTCGCCGCGCGGCCTTTGACCGTGCCGACGCTGTACGTCCATAGCCAGTGGGATCAAGAAGACATCTACGGCGCGACGGCGGCGTTCGCCGCGACACGGGCTCAGTCCGGCGCCGGCCACGACAACTCGTTTCTGGTGATCGGACCGTGGCGTCACGGAGGGGGCAACGGCGACGGCTCGTCCTTGGGCGCAATCAAGTTCGATGGGGACACCGGGCATTGGTTTCGCCTCAACGTCTTGCTGCCATTCTTCGATTCTCGTCTCAAAGATGGTGCGCCGAAGGCGGATATTGCGACGGTCACCGCATTCGAGACAGGCGCAAATGTCTGGCGGCGCTACGATCAGTGGCCTCAATCCTGTGCGAGCGGTTGCCCTTTCAAGTCAGCATCTCTGTATCTTGCTGCCGGCTCGAAGCTGTCCTTCGACAAGCAGACGGCCGCCTCGCCTGCGTTCGATGAATATGTCTCCGATCCGGCCAAACCCGTGACCTATCGGCCGCGACCGATCCGTCCGACGTATGCGGCGGACTCGACCTGGCGACGCTGGCTGGTCGATGACCAGCGCTTCGCGTCGGACCGCACCGACGTACTGACCTACACCTCGGAGGTGCTGAAGATGCCGCTGCGCATCGCCGGACAGCCCGTGGCGCACCTGTTTGCCTCCACCAGCGGAACGGACGGCGACTGGGTGGTCAAGCTCATCGATGTGTATCCGGACGAGGTCCCCGGCAATGTGGAGATGGGGAGCTATCAGTTGCCGATTGCCATGGACATCCTGCGCGGCCGCTACCGCGATGACCCGGCCAATCCATCGGCCATTCCGGCGGGCAAGGTCGTCGCCTACACGCTGAAGCTACCGAATGCCGACCATGTATTCCTGCCCGGCCACCGGATCATGGTGCAGATCCAGTCGAGCTGGTTCCCGCTCTACGATCGCAACCCTCAGACCTTTGTGCCCAATATCTTTTTCGCCAAGCCCGCGGATTACGTCAAGGCCACGCAGCGGGTATTTCATAAACCCGATGCCGCGAGCTACATCGACCTGCCGGTTGCACGGTGAAGAGATGATGCCCGACATGCAGCACAGCGGTCCTAACATGGCGAGCCTTGCGCCCGGCGAACGCGGCCAATTGATCTGGAAATTCACACGAACCGGGACGGTAACCTTTGCCTGCCTGCAAAGCGGACATCTGGAGACCGGAATGCGCGGCTCGGTTGCAGTTCAATAGCAAAACGCCAGCGCTTGGTTTGCCCGCTCGACAGGTATTTGCCGTCGCCCTCGGCAATGCTGTCGAATTCTACGACTTCGTCACCTACGCGTTTTTTGCCGCTCAAATCGGCCGCACCTTCTTTCCCTCCGATACGTCCGCCACCAGCTTGCTGGCGTCGCTCGCCACGTTCGGGGCCGGGTTCTTGACGCGGCCTCTGGGCGCAATCGTCTTGGGCCGGCTCGGCGATCGCATCGGCAGAAAGCCGGCGATGCTGGCCTCTTTCGCCCTGATCGGCGTCGGCGTGGTGGGTCTGCCGCTGATACCGTCTTACGCTTCCATCGGCATTCTCGCACCCATCCTCGCGGTGGGATTCCGCCTGATACAAGGTTTCGCGCTGGGCGGCGAGGTGGGCCCGAGCACTGCGTTCCTGATGGAGGCGGCACCACCATTACGCCGCGGCCTGTACATTTCGCTGCAGGCCATGAGTGCGGATGTGGCGGTGATGGTCGCCGGATTGGTGGGTATCGGATTGGCGAGCGCATTGACAGCCGCGCAGCTCGACAGCTGGGGATGGCGGGTCGCGCTGCTGGCGGGTGCAGTGATCATTCCGGTGGGCTTGGTGCTGCGCCGGACCTTGGTCGAGACTTTGCAGCCGCCGCAAGCGGCGAACGAGGTGCCGACGATACGCAGTTACGGGCGGATCGCGGCTGCGGGACTTGCGCTGCTGGCCGCGGCCACCACGACCAACTACTTGCTCAGTTATATGACGACCTATGCCGGCTCGACTCTCGGCATGCCGGCGAAGATCGCCTTCGGCGCCACGGCCATCGTTGGCTTGTGCGGCGTGATATGCGATCCGTTGGGCGGTTGGCTCTCCGATCGATTCGGACGCAAACCCGTCATGATCATTCCCTGGCTGTGCCTGGCGTTTGCGGTATTTCCGTGTTTTGCACTGCTCGAACGCGAACGAAGCGGCGTTGCGCTCTACCTCGCGTGCGGGATACTGGCGAGCGCCTCGACCCTCTCCACTTCCACCTCATTGGTGGCAATCACCGAGTCGCTGCCGCACCGTGTGCGCTCGGGCGCACTCGCCATCATGTATGCGCTGGCGATCTCGATATTCGGCGGGTCCACACAATTCATCGTGGCGTGGCTCACGCGCTTGACGGGCAGTCCGCTCGCGCCGGCGTGGTACATGATCGGCGGCGTCATGGTCGGCCTGGTGGCGCTGTGCGTCATGCCGGAGTCGGCGCCGATAAAAGTGGGGTACCGAGCCCGCGACGGCGCTCGATGAGGCCGCGCAACTCACCGTCGGCACGTTGCTGCACTCGAAAAAAGGGATGAAACGTGCGGGTTTCCCTCATGCACCTTGAGGACCAGCTCCTACGACAACCGAACCGTGGTTGCATATCGCGTTCTTGAGTCCTAGACTCAAGCTGGACAGAAAAAAACTGCCACTGATTGGCAGGGGATGAACAAGACGATTCACGCCGGCGCGCGCGCCTTCAGCATGCGCGCTCGAGATGCGGCGTGCCTTCGGATTGTGGAGGGCATTCGATGAACGTAGAGATACGGCGTGGCCTCGCTGAGCCTTCTTCGATTTGCCCATTCTGGGCCGAGCCATCGGCTGCGCCGATCGATCCGGCGCAGCCAGAGACAAACACTAAAACTGAGTAGGGAGATCCGGCATGAAAATTGTACGAGTTGTCGGGAGCGTGGCGGTCCTCGCCGTGACCCTGAGCGTCGCCGCCGTTGCGCAGCAAGTGGATACCACCGCAGCAAGTACCAGCAACGCGGTGTCAGCGAATGAACTCACCGAGGTGATCGTCACGGGAACGCGCCGTCTGGACCGAACCGTCGCTGAATCCTCGGCACCTATCGACGTGATCACCGGCACGGAGTTGGCGAATTACCCGTCGGCCAGCATGCTCGATACGCTGTCCAATCTGGTGCCGTCGTTCATTGTCGGACAGAACTCCATTTCCGATGCGTCCAGCTTCGTTCGTTCCCCGTCCTTGCGCGGCCTGCCGGCGGACGAAATGCTGGTCATGCTCAATGGCAAACGCATGAACCGCTCGGCGCTCGTGCAGGTCTACCAGGGCGGTGAGACAGAATTGGCCTTCGGCTCGCAAGGCCCGGACCTCAATTCCATCCCGTCAATCGCGGTCAAGTCGCTCGAGATTCTGCGCGACGGCGCCTCGGCGCAGTACGGCTCGGATGCCATCGCCGGCGTACTCAACTATCAGTTTAAAAACAACCCCAGCGGCATCCAGATCGATGGGCGCTACGGTAAATACTTTCCGAGGGGCTTCCCGAATGACGGAGGTGACGGGCTGCTGGCGGCGAATGTGGGTTTACCCTTGGGCAGCCAGGGATTCGCGAATTTGAGCGCCGAATGGGCCAAGAGCGAACAGACCATCCGCAACCCGACCCGCCCCTCGGCCTTGGCCTTTGCCCAGACCTTTCCCAGTCTCGCGTCGCAATTGCCGAATTACCCGGGTCCCGTGCAGCAGTGGGGAACGCCGCCGTCCGACAGCGTCAAGGCCTTCCTGAATTCCGGCATCAAGCTGGACAACGGCGATCAGATCTACTTCTTCGCCAACTACGCCAATATTCAAATGAACGAGAGCTTCAATTACCGCTTGCCGGTGACGGTCACCGACACGAGCGGCAATGTTTGGTCCAACCATCCCGCATTCAACAACATTTTTTTGGATCCCTGTACCGCCGCGATGAGCGGTTGCCCGACCGGCGGGTACATCAATGATGCGCACACCTTCAACTTCAACTCGGTCTACCCCGCCGGTTTTACGCCGCGTTTCTTCGACGTCACGCAGCAGTTCTTCGGCGCGGTCGGTTACAAAGGGACGAACCGTTGGGGCATCAATTACGACGTGTCGGGCACGACCGCGCAAAACTCTGTGGCGCTGTCCTTGAGGACCTCGATCAACCCGTCATTGGGGCCGCAATCGCCCACCAGTTTCTACGACGGCAAGTTCATTCAAAAGGAAAACAATTTCAATCTCGACCTGAGTTATCCCTGGATGGTGCCGGGACTGGCGAGCCCCATTTCGATCGCGGGCGGCATGGAATGGCGCGACGAGAACTATCAGCAGCTGCTCGGCGATGCGGCCTCCTACGCGGCCGGCCCGTATGCCTCGCAGCCGCTCTACAATTGCGTGGCGGGCGCATGCACACCCGCTCTGGATGCCAAGGGCAAGCAGATCACGGCCACGCAATCGACCGCCTCCAACGGCTACGGCGGCATTTCCGCCCCGGTTGACGCCTCGCAGGTCAGTTATGCCGGTTATCTGGATGTCGAGGCGGATGTGATCAAGGATCTTACGCTCGGCCTCGCGGGACGCTTCGAGCACTACGCCTCCTTCGGCAATACCACGCTCGGAAAAGCCCAGGCGCGATGGAAAGTGATCGATTGGCTGGCCTTGCGCGGCACCGTGAGCACCGGTTTCCATGCGCCCACACCCGGCCAGTCCAACGTCGAGACCTTGAGCACCACCTTCCTCCCGGGCACCACGACTCAGGTGCAAATCGGCACTTACCCGGTCACGAGCGTTGACGCCAAGTACTACGGGGCCAAGGCGCTGAAACCGGAGGAATCCACGAACATAAGCGGCGGCATCGTGCTCACCCCGCTGAAAAATCTGTTGGTCACCATCGACGGCTACGAGATCAAGGTTCGCAACCGCATCGGCATCTCTCAGCAGTTCAACGTGACGGATGCGGATATCGTCAAGCTTCCGGCCCTCGCCTACGTCGGCGCCGGCGGCACCGTGCAGTACTTCACCAACGGATTCAACACCAGAACCAGGGGCGTGGATCTGGTCGCGACCTATCCGCTGTCGCTCGGTAACCTGGGCAACTTGGACATGGCTTTTGCCTATAACTACAACAAAACCGATGTCACGAAATTTGACCCCAACGTCATCAGCGCGGCTCGCATCATCGATATCCAGCACTATGCCCCCAACAGCCGGGCGAACCTCAATGCCAGCTACGGCTGGGGGCCGATTCGCGCGCTGCTTCGCGAGAATTTCTACGGTACGTTTCGCGACCAGAACGACTATCCGGGCCAACTCTTCTCGGCCACGGAGACCACGGATCTGGAACTGGGGTATCAGGTCCTCAAAAACATCACCTTGGCCATCGGCGGGCGAAATATTTTCAATGAGTTTCCCGACAAGATCGCCAACACCAAAGCCTCGCCGATCTATCCTACGACGGGCGGTGAATCGGATGGTGAGCTGTACCCCCGCACCGGCGGTCCGTTCGGCTTCAACGGCGCCTTTTGGTATGTGCGGGTGAGTGCGAATTTTTAATCGGGTAGGGTGTCGAGTCAAAGACCGGCGGGTAGAGGGCACCCGCCGGTCCTTTGCAGTGCCCTACACCCAGAGTGTGAGCAAATGCTCAAAAACCGGATGTCGAGCCCCGTCGGAAAAAACAAAGGAGCGTTAGTCGCGCCGGGTCTTGACCAGCATTAACTTATTGCACGGCGTGCTTGCTTCGGATCCGCTGTCATCAATTTGACACGTTACCAATGAGAACTGCGCATCAGCGCGGATTCGGCTCCGACCCGATACTGCGTTTCCACTTTCAATCGTTCCGAGAAACCTTTTGGGGACGGCCATCTCGCATCAGATCCTATCAGACGCCTCGGCGGCAAAGCGCGAAGCATTGGCGGCGTTGGGAGAACTGCATGGAGTCTTTCAGCCGATTGTCGCGGTGGCCAAAGGCGAAATCATCGCCTACGAAGGGCTGATTCGCGGGCCCTCGAATTTACACCTGCCGGCGGCATTGTTTGCGGCTGCCTTGAGCAGCGGTTGCAGCGATGAACTCGAGTATCGGGCGAGCGAGGTGATCGTCCTCGCCTACGCGGCCGCGGCGCGCTCCGGCCTGCTGTTTGTGAATTTTTCGGCGCAGGCGGTCATCCACCTGGGCTCGAAGCGCGGCTGCCGGCAGCTGCTGCAGATCTTGGACGGGTGCGAGGTGCCCGCCCGAAAACTCGTCATCGAAATTACCGAGCACGAGCGCGTCGTGGATCACGCCGGCATGGTCGCGGCCGTGCGCATGCTGCGCGGCATCGGCGTGGGCATCGCACTCGATGATTTCGGCGACGGCGGCTCAAGCCTGCGGCTCTGGGCCGAGATCGAGCCGGAGTTCGTCAAGATCGACCGATATTTTTGCCACGACATCCATCGCGACGGACGCAAGGTCCAAACGGTCAAGGCCATGTTGCGGCTGGCTGAGAATTTCGGCAGCCGAATCGTTGCGGAAGGCATAGAGCAGCATGCGGACCTGCGCGTGGTGCGAGACCTCGGGATCGATTGCGTGCAAGGTTACGCGTTGGGACACCCCCTGCCCGAACCCGCCGAGACCATTCCAGCGGCGGCGCGGGCGATCCTGGACGCCTCCGACATCGCGGTATTTCCCCAGTTGCGGCGCGCGTACAGCCCTTCCCTGACCGCGGCGCGGCTCGTCAACCCGGCGCCGGCCGTGTCGAAGTCGATGAACAATCAAAAGCTGCTGGAGATCTTTCAGGCGGATGCGAATTTGCC
>Ga0210406_10000807_pt1 | contig 40877 bp, 33 predicted proteins | sample IncBWC30MmetaG_FD_155454 | JGI IMG/M metagenome (GOLD analysis project Ga0210406, IMG submission 155454) | Forest soil microbial communities from Barre Woods Harvard Forest LTER site, Petersham, Massachusetts, United States - Inc-BW-C-30-M | ecosystem: Environmental > Terrestrial > Soil >... | reverse complement strand
GAAAATCGAAAGCGGAGATCGGCGCGGCAACCGTGTCGGCACTCGAGAAGAAAGAACTGCCCCCGCTTGCGCCTGGAGCGATGTGCTACATGATGTCGAAGCAACAGTATCTGAACGACGGCGCCAAAAGTTGGCATCCACACGTGATGTTTCTTGTTGCGGGTGATGCCGAGAAAAGCTGGGGAGCCAATCTGCCTGGCTCGCCGATTATAGCGGCCAAGAACCCTGAACAAGGTGTGACCATTTTCATGGTTTTGGCCAATGAATGGTCCGATGGGACACCGGGGCCGTCGACGGCGCACTGACCGCAACTCGAATCGGGTTGCTCATGCAGGTCGGGTAGCGACCGGGGAGTCGGCCTGTCGGCATTAATAAGTTGCCCGATCACCACCGCGGCACCGTCTGTATGGGGCGACGCAACCACATGCCTAGCGAAGGAAAGAACACAAGAACGATGCGTCGCAGCACGATCCATCCGACCTTTAGCAGCGCCAGGATGGTAAATCCCCAGATGGCAATCACCGGAAGATTCACAAGTAGCTCCACCATGGAGTCGCCGTAGTCAGCCAGGGCGGAAAGTGCGCCCCGAAGTGACAGCTTGGCTTTGTAGAGTGGACGCCATCGGATGCCAAACGCCTGCGCCTCAGCCATAGCGGTGACGTTAGTTGTGAGCAGAGACATCTCGACTTGGTGATGAAGCGAGCGCCGGCCGGCTTGAAGCTCGTCAATATGGGTACGCACCTCTGCCAGCTTGGAGCTGACTTCCAACACGTCTTTTACAGATGCGGCCCGTTTCAGAATCAGCAGATACTGCTGTTCTTCGGCACGAGCATTACGCAATGCCGCCTCTTGGTCAACGTTCTCACGGGTTACATCTCGCGCCTCAACCATGTCCTGCTCAACCGATTTGGCAATTGACCTCACCTGGGCACGCGCTTCATCAAAGTGGTCAGCAGGAATGCGGAGGGTAACCTGGGCCGACTGCATCCGCTCGTCGCTACCGCTCACCTTAGAGCTCACGACAAAACCAGAAAAGTGCATTGCGAGATTGCGCAACTGCTCAGCCGCTTGCAACGGGTCGGTGGAAATGATTTCGAGCGTGCCAGAACGAATGACCTGCCGGTCGGTGTCCTCGGCTGATGAGGCATCTCGCGGTTCCAACCGAACAGTCCGGAGACGTCCAGTCGTACCACCGATTATGCCACTGGCGTTGTCCATGGCCTTGCGCTTGGAGCGGGACAGTGGCAGAACGTTTATTTGTGACCACATCGATCTCGTGTCCCACGTAGTTGCCGAGAGCCCTGTCGCACGCTGCTGGTTGATACCACGTTGCTCGCTCCGCCAATTCAGGATAATTAGCAACAGGAAAAGGCTGGTGGAAAAGAGAAACCCTGCCGCCAGCCAGTGCCGATGGGCATTCCATGCGTTTCGCATCGCGGGAACCATAGAAACCTCGTTACTGCATTAGACCCACGCTTCGTCAAATTTGTTCCCGTAGCCTTGTCGCTTGCGTCGGCAACGTATGATTTTTCGGACATCTGACTTCACTTCTTAGGTAACGCGTTTACCAGGCACAGCCAAGCTTGGCAACATCGCAATTATTTCGCACACAGAACCGGCCAGACGATCCGTCAGCGGAAGTGGTTTACCAGCATGACGGTCTGGTCCCACTGGTCAACCTGTGAGAAGACAATGGATTTTCCATCAGGTGCTAACGCAGGGAATTGGCCGAGTCTTTCCAGAGGTAGGAGCGGAAATGTCTTTCGCGCGGCGAAGTCATAATAGGAAAGCGCACGCCCAGATTTTTCGTTTATGAAATAAATACCAGCGGAGGACAATGCCCAGTTCCAACAGCTTCGCAGGCCGGTATCCTTCATGACCAGGATTTCCTGGCCTCCGCTCTTTGGAATTTTCCAGATTTCATCCGTGCGAAAAGTTCTCGCGAAGTATACGAAGCCGTCAACGGATTCAACGGGCCTGACGCCGCCATTCTTTGTTAACTGCACAGGAGCGCCTCCAGACGGATATGGCGCTTTCCACACCTGTGTCGATTCGTTGCCACGGTTCGATGAAAAGTACAACCACTTCCCATCGTAGGAAAAATTCGGTTCGGTGTTGTCCGCTTCGGGGATAGTAGGAAAGATGTGCGGGGCACCGCCGGGAACCTCCACTAAATAGATTTCGCTGTGGTCGGTAGGGCGGTAATCAAAGGCTATGATGCGCCCGTCGCGTGACCACCGAGGAGTGCCCGACTCGCGGTTTAGGTGAGTGAGTTGAGCAGCGTTGGAGCCGTCGTTATTCATGGTCCAGATTTCACGGTATCCCGACTGAGTGGATTCAAAAGCAAGCCTAAGGCCTTCGGGAGAGAAATAAGGGAGCGCGATTTCTCCTCTTGTCGCAAACAGCTGTTGCGGCGATTGCATTATGTGCTTAGGGTCGCTGAGCGAGACCCTCCAGAGATTTTCTTTGATAATCCTGTTGACATAGGCGAGTCGCTGATTTTTAAGAGCTACAGCTGGAGCAAAAACGGAAGTGCCTGCGCCTTCGATACGGGAGGGCACTCCGCCCGCCGCAGCGATTCGCCACAAGCTAGGGAGACCGCCCCGAGCGGAAGAAAAGACAATGCCGCGACCGTCCGGAGTCCAAGCTGGAGCGTCGTCGATATTGCGCGTGTCGAAAGTCAACCGTTTCGGTTCGCCGCCTGTTGCGTCCACCACATAGAGGTCATCGAGAGACCCCGGACCACTCGATCGAACAAATGCGATGCGTTTTCCATCCGGAGAAAATGCCGGGGACCAGTCCGAAAACCCTGGGGACGGAAACGTCACTAGGTGGGCTGAGGAATCAGTGAGTGAGACTAAGGCGATCGAAGGGCGCCCCTGCCGAGAAGAGGCGCCTGAGTCAGAAACCAGAGAGACGAGAAGAAGTTTTCCGTCCGGGGACCACGAAAAATCGACGGGTTTCCCAATATGCTCTTTGTAAGCTTTCGCGAGGGCGTAGATTTTCCGAGGCGTTCCCCCTAACGCTGGAAGAACATAGAGGTCAGTCAGCCCTGGGTTTTGCCGCGCAAATCCAATGGTACGACCGTCCGGCGACCAAACAGGACAGCAATCATTGGTATCACTTGTAAGCTGAAGAGGCTTCGCACCCCCCACGACCGTTACATATATGCCCGATCTGCCCTTCGCGCTGTCGTCTGAGAATCTGTAGGCAATTTGATTTCCGTCCGGTGAAAAGGCCGGATCACTCTCGCGACCCGGCATACCTGTCAGTGGAACGACCTCCATGCTGCCGCTGCCGTAATTGCGTAGCCGCCAAAAAAGAAAATATGCAGACACCAAAGCGGCTACCAGGATAAGCGCGGCCGCTGGCCACCAAATCGCAGCAGAAACGCTGCGAGGTTCTGGCGACGACGCCCGATGTTCACCGCCGGAGTGCTCGACCGGAGCGATAAAACGGTAGCCAAGTTTCGGCACCGTTTCGATGAAGACGGGAACGCCCGCAGAATCTCTCAGTATTTCTCGCAAGCGTTTAATCACGGTGTTGAGGCCGGCGTCGAAATCCACAAAGGTGTCGGCCGGCCAAATTGCTAAACGAAATTCCTCGCGGGTGACCAGTTGGCCGGGGCGTTCTAGGAGTTTGAGCAGTACGACGAACAGCTGCTCCTGAACCTTGAGGCGGACGCCGCTCCTACGCAGTTCGTGCGCACCCGTATCAACCTCGAAAGCGCCAAAACGGTACATGGGCGGGACTTGCATCACGAGTTCGCCTGATTGTGCGTGAGTTTATCACAGATAGTTGGTCGTTTTTTCGCCGGGTACCCGACGCCCATCTCATTAAGTCTAAATAAGTTGTTGCGTCATGTGCATTCCAGTTTTATTTCAGTTCGGCTCCATAGCTAGGCGTTTTGATCTGAGCGAAGGATGGCGCTCCCGCGACCGCGGACGGAGGGAGCGCCGTGAAAGCAAATTGGTTTCGACATGCTTCGATTGTCCGGATTGCCGGGGCCGCCATGATGGTGTCAATTCTGGGCGGTTCGAGTCCAATAGATGGGAAACAGAGTCCCGGGGAGACCTTACAGGGGGGCGACAACGAAGTACCCTTCACGATAGTGGACGACTACCTCATCGTTGTGGAAACGCGAATTGGAGAATGGCGTCGAGTCAAATTCGCTCTGGACACGGGAGCGACCTACAGCGTGCTGCGGGCGAACCGTGCGAAAGGGATGGCGAATGCGCGACAGCCAGTACTCGTGGTTAATTTGGATCGAGTGCAAGCGCAAGAAAGGGTCAATGTCTCCGATTTCCAGCTCGGACCGATAAGAATCGCCGAATTGATAATGGTAAAGGATGATTTGGAGTATCTGCGATCGAGTGCTCCGGGCGTTGAAGGAGTAATTGGGTTGGACGTGTTGCGGCAGCGGAGCTTCAGCATCGATTTTCATAGGCGCAAAATCAAGTTCGGTGCGCACCGATTGCTACGGTCTAGTGCTCCCATTGAGATTGATCAATCGTACTTGGCGGTTGAGGTTCGAATGTCAGGTCGGCCAGTACGGCTGCTGGTGGACTCGGCCATCCGTTCCATTTTGCTTTACCGTGATCGCGTAGCAGAACGGCTGCCCAACGTAAAAGTCGAGCAGCGGATTCGCGGTACCAGTCTAAGCGGAGACGCTTCACTGGAAGTGGTTACGCTGCCGCGACTGCAATTGAACGGAACCGAACTGGAGCGACGCGCCGTCCTGCTGCGGACCTCGCCAACAGATTTTTTGTCGGGCGTGGATGGGTACCTATCGCTAACCGCGCTGGGGGCCTGGCATGTCAGCTTCGATTTCGAAGCGAACCGGCTGAGCTGGGAGTGAGTTCCTTCCAAGTCGAATAAGTCCTGAGCGCTTTCGACGCTGCAGTGGTGCCAGAAATTCGTGCCAGTGCAAAGTTAATCCACAGAACTTATCGACAAGTTTCTGGCAAGTCTGTTACAGACAAGGGGGAGGATAGTACCTTGCTCTTTCAGAATCGCTTTGAGTAATTCCTCGCTCTTACGATGTGGCTTGTTTCGACCGGGCGCGCAACTCGCCCTAGCTGTAACCTTGACCCGATGTTCTGTTACAAACTACCGTGATGCAAACAGGAGAGTTGGTCCCGACTTCGAGACTAAAGAAACATGCGAAGAACTCTGTTCATCCTGGCTTGCTCCTATGCTTCGTTGTTTTATCAGTTGCCACGATTAAAAAACCCATCCGCGACTACCGGAGTTAGTGAAAGGAAAGCGCGGTAGCAAGTGGAGCTTGACTTGTTATATCTATCTATGTAGATTTAGATTATGGGACTGCGGATTCGACTCTCTCGGCAAACGTTGACGGTGCTGGATGCTCTGCTCGCCCGGCCAGGGCAATGGCAGCACGGGTATTCGCTGAGTCAGAGCACTACGATTCCTTCTGGGACCCTTTATCCGATATTGATGCGGCTTGAAAAGCTGCACTGGCTGGAAACGCGATGGGAAGAGGTGAAGACCCCAGGGCGGCCCCCGAGGCATCTTTACCGGCTTTCGGGAAATGCACGGGCGTGGGCGCGGGAAGAGATTCGCGCAGCACAGGAACGGCGCTTTTGGAAGCCGACGGCAGTGGAGCAGAAGGCATGAGCATGTCGCCACAGGCCAATTCGCTTGCGGCGCGTTTTGCGCGGTGGGTGCTGGAGTACGCGGTACGTTATTGGCCGGAGGAGAACCGCGCTTGGGGGCTGGCGCTGGCGGCGGAGATTGATGAAACAGGGAGTGTGTTCGAAACGGTTCGATGGTTGCTGGGAGGAATCATGCTCTTCACTCGTTCGGTACTTTCGAGTGCTTGGGAATGGATGAAACTTCCGGCGGGCGGTGCCCGGCCCGGCGGCGCGGATGGGCCGGAGGGTTCTTCGCTGCTTCCGAGGCGGTCGCGAGTGTCTACGGCGGCAGTTCTGGCAGCAGCGGCATTGCTTTTGGCTTTGCCGGAGGGGCGCGAGGCGATTCGAACCGTGGTGGCTAGTTGGCACGAATACCAGCAGTCAGATTCGGACGCGCGGACGCTCGAACAACTGGCGGATCGCGCGGAAAAAGAGAAGGATGCAAGCACGCTCGCGTTTGTGGCGCTTAGTACAAGGGATCCGAAACGGGCGGAAGCGTTGATAGAACGCGCAGTTGCGCTTAATCCGCGGCTAGTGTGGGTCTACGGTTCTAGAAATCATCGAGCGGACTATGATCCGCCGCAGACAGAATGGCTTGCGCGTTTGCAGGCAGCCGATCCTGACAATGCAGTGCCCTATTTGCTTGAGGCGTATGCCCTGGACCCGTCGAGCAATCGCACGCTCTACCAACACGGGGCGCCGAAAGATGCAGACTTCGAAGCCGTGGAGAGCGATTCGAAGTGGATGGCACTTATGGAGCGAGCCTATGACGCCCCGCGATATGACAGCTACTTCCAGAGCCACTACCGGCTAACGCGAGTGGTGTGGAATCGCGAAAAGAACTTGTCGCCTGCGATAGTCCTCTCTGGGCTATGGTCCCACGCGATTCCAAGTTTGCTGAACTTGAGGATGTTTGCGGATGTCAAAATACACCAGGCCCAAAAGGCGCGAGCGTCAGGCGATTTGAAACGCGCGGAGAGTCTGCTCGACGAGGTGGATACGTTTGGCATAAGAATGGCGGACGGAAGCGCGACGGATATAGAGAAGCTGATCGGCTGGATGATTTCGCGCAATGCCAACAAAGAGGTGGCCGTACTTTATTCGAGTTCGGGAAAAACGGAAGATGAGCGGAGAGTGACGGCGCGTCTCGATCAAATCGAGGAGCGTTTTAAAGAAATGCGACTCGCACACAATCCGGCTACGAGCGCGGGACCGCGGACTTTCCGACGAAAGGCCATATTGGTGCAAGGCTTCGGTACTTTGGCTGTAGTCGCCGGGTTCGCTGCACTTGCGGCTATTTTGCTACTGGAGCTGTTCCCTAGAAGGATTCGAAGTGCGAAACCGATCTGGCGACGAGCGGCCAGCTTGGTGGCGGACTATGCTCCCGCAGTTGTGCTCATTGCGTGCAGCGCCTTTCTGGTGAGTTTTCTACCGTTTCAACGCGTCATCGCAGAGTACCGCGCTTCGAATTATGTGCTTCCCAACGAGGAGCGGCTTAGGGACGCGATGTGGTGTCTGTTCGAAATCCCTCAGTATGTGACGGGCGTCAACGCCGCTGTTTCAACTTGGACTGTCGTTACGGTAGCGCTGAGCGCGTTGCTCTTGTTTGTGTTGGTGCGTGGTTTTTATCGGATGCGGCGTAACGTGGCGAAGCCTGCCTGAGCAGTTCTCTTCTGTAGCGTTCTCGACAAACAAAGCCAGTCCTTGACTCACACGCCTCTCCAGGAATTGTCCCGGAGAAAAAGAACCTAGAGCGTGGCTACGGTGCGGTGTCCGGAATGACACGCGCCGCGACGCCAAGAAAGTGAAAATGAATGCTAGCCTATAACGCCCAGACAAGTGTCGCCCAACAAGATTGACAAACGTCGGAAAGAGCCTGTGGTCAAATCGATTTCTTCCCGAAGAGCCACGTTTTCGCGCTGAAGGCGATCTTCAGCCTGCTTGCGATCTTCAATGTCGGTACCGGCAACATACCATCGCATGACCTGCCCTTTGTCGTCGCACACAGGGTTGTACCGAACGAGAAACCAACGATCAGTGGATTGTCATAGTCTCTAAGCTATCGTTCGGCGTTTACCGGGACTTCGCCCGCAATCCAGCCCCGTTTGTTGACTTGCCCGTTCGCGCAAAATAGACTGTGGCGCACATGCCCGCTCCTGACTCCTTCCTGGGACAAACCGTTTCCCATTACCGCATCGTCGAAAAACTCGGCGGCGGCGGAATGGGTGTCGTTTACAAAGCGGAAGACATGCGCCTGCACCGCTTTGTTGCCTTGAAATTTCTACCGGACGATGTGGCCAGCAGTCCGCAGTCGCTGGCGCGATTCCAACGCGAAGCGCAAGCGGCCTCCGCCCTGAACCATCCCAATATCTGCACGATTTACGATATCGGAGAAGAGAGCGGCAAAGCGTTTATTGCCATGGAGTATCTGGAGGGCAAGACGCTGAAGTACGCCATCGGCGGCCGCGCGATGGAACTGGAATCGCTGCTGACTATTGCCATTGATATGGCCGATGGATTGGACGCAGCGCACAGCAAAGGCATCGTGCATCGCGACATCAAGCCGGCAAATATTTTTGTCAACGAGCGCGGACACGCGAAGATCCTGGATTTTGGATTGGCAAAAGTCAACGACGCGAAAAGCTCGGCGGATAATACGGAAACGCAGGCGACGCAAGAGATCGATTCGGCGCATCTGACCAGCCCTGGCAGCGCCATAGGAACCGTTTCGTATATGTCTCCGGAGCAGGCGAAAGCCAAGGCACTGGACCCGCGCACCGATCTGTTTTCGTTTGGCGCGGTGCTGTACGAGATGGCTACAGGACAACTGCCGTTTCAAGGTGACAGTACCGCGACGATTTACGACGCCATCCTGAACCGCGTGCCAACGGCGCCCGTGCGGCTCAATCCCAACTTGCCGGTGCGACTGGAAGAGATTATCAACCGCGGGTTGGAAAAGGATCGCGATCTGCGTTACCAGAGCGCACGTGATTTACGCGCCGAACTGCAGCGGTTGAAACGGGATACCGACAGCGGGCGCAGTGCCGCGGCCAATTCGGGCGCAGTGCCGATGGTGCAAGGGAGCAGCGGGCAGAACACGGCCTCCAAAATGCGCCGGGATCGGCTGAGACTGCAATGGCATCGCCATCCGGCATACGGGGAGTTGCCGCTCCGACCGCGGCCGCGGTTCCAGGAATCTCCTGGAAATTGCTTGTGCCGGTCTCCACGCTTCTGCTTGCGGGACTGGTAGCGGGCGGCTGGTACTGGCGTTTCCATTCGGCAGCGCCAGCACCCAGTGCCGCGACCTTGACGGAAAAAGATACAGTTGTATTGGCGGATTTCGAGAACAAGACCGGGGATACGGTGTTTGACGATGCGCTGAAGCAAGCGCTGGCGGTGGAGTTAGGGCAGTCTCCTTTCCTGAACGTGCTCTCGGACCGTAAAGTCAGCGACACGCTGGGAATGATGGGCCGACCCAAGAACGAGCGCGTGACCGCGGACGTCGGCCGGGAGCTATGCGTGCGCACGGGAAGCAAGGCGGTGCTGGGTGGCACCGTTTCGAGCTTCGGCAGCCATTTTCTCATCGACCTCAGTGCGGTGGCGTGCAATTCGGGCGACACTTTGGCGAGGGAACAGGCGGAAGCCGCCAGCAAGGAAGAGGTGCTGAAGGCTCTGAGCAAAGCGTCCTCCAGCCTGCGCATCAAGCTGGGAGAGTCGCTGCCGTCGGTGCAGAAGTTCGAGGTTCCGGTAGAAGCCACGACCGCATCTCTGGAAGCGTTGAAGAATTACAGCATGGCCATCACCGCGACACGCGAACGAGGTGACGCATCGAGCATCCCGTTTTACAAGCGGGCGATCGAACTAGACCCCAAATTCGCGACCGGGTACAGCGGCTTAGCGGTAGCCTATGGCAATCTCAATCAACGAACGCTGGCGCAGGAAAATGCGGTCAAGGCTTACGCATTGCGGGAGCGAGTGAGCGAGCGGGAGAAACTCCGGATCGCTGCGACTTATTTCACCACCACGGGAGAGATGGAGAAGGAGATCCAGACCTACGAACTGTGGACTGTCAACTATCCCAGGGATTCTGTTCCGCACGGCAATTTGGGCAACTGCTACGCCAACCTGGGGCAGCATGAAAAATCCATCCGCGAGTATCAGGAAGCTTTGCGGCTTTCACCGTCTGTGACCTCTTATTCGAATTTAAGCCTGGAATACATCAATCTGAACCAACTGGAGCAAGCCAAAGCCAAGCTGGATGAGGCGCTGGCCCATAAACTGGATGGCGGAGGGCTGCGAACGATCATCTACCTTCTCGCCTTTCTGAGGGGAGATACGGCAGGGATGGAACAGCAGATTGCCTGGGGTTCCGGAAAGCCCGGCGATGAGGACCCGCTGCTGTCGGCGCAATCGGATACCGAGGCGTACTACGGACGGATGAGCAAGGCGCGGGATTTTTCCCGCCGAGCGGTGGATTCGGCCAAGCGCGCCGACTCCAAAGAAGCTGCGGCGTTATGGCAGGCAAATGCCGCGTTACGGGAGGCGGAGTTGGGCAACGCGGCGGCGGCAAAACAAGGTGCTGCGACCGCGCTATCGCTGTCCGAGGGGCGGGAGGTGAAGTTGACAGCAGCGCTGGCACTGGCTCGCGCGGGCGATCGGGGGCAGGCGAAGGCGCTGGGCGAGGAACTCGCAAGAGCCTACTCGACCAACACCATGCTGAAGCTTTACTGGTTCCCAACGGTCAACGCGGCCATCGAGCTGGACAAAGGCAATTCATCACAAGCGCTTCTGGACCTGGAAGCCGCTGCTCCGTATGAGCTAGGTGGGGCGGGAACATTTGTCAACTACGTGTACCCGGCCTACGTGCGCGGACTAATCGACCTGCAAGCGCACAATGGAGCAGCTGCGGTTGCAGAGTTTCAGAAGCTGCTGGATCATCGGGGACTTGTGGGAAACTTTGTGACTGAGGCACTGGTGCGTCTGCAGATTGGCCGCGCCTACGCGCTGCAAGGCGACACCGCCAAGGCCAAAGCCGCCTATCAAGACTTCCTCACCCTCTGGAAAGACGCCGACACCGACATTCCCATCCTCATCGCCGCCAAGGCGGAATACGCAAAGCTGTAGTTACTTGGCGAAATTTATATATAAAGTTTTGTACTTATCTGATTTGTTACCATAACGGGAAGTCCCAAAACGTGTTTGTCGGAATAACAATGGAAGCTTGCTTTTTGGTTCTTCAGAACAAACTGCATCGCTGTACCTTGGTAGATTAAATCACCAGCGCCCCGTATATCGATTCCGCTGCAAACCACAAATGGCGGTGTCGTTCGCGAATTCTCGCCCCGAGATTATGTGTCCAGCCGTTCGATCCATTGAGCGCGCCATGCGGGAGCCAGGAATGGATCTGCAAAGTACTGGGTTTCCCGCGCTACCTTGTCTTCCCTGAACTCCATGATGCTCACGGTGTAGGACGGCTTGCCGTCATATGTCAGGATGAATTCGGTGATCCAAAGATCACCGCCGCCAATGATTCGTCGGACACTAAACCGCTTTTTGCTTGGCTGACTAGCGCGCTGGTTCTGTATGTTACGTCGACCACGGGTTCGCTCGCCTGACTGCGGGTATTCGAGCACCGCGTCCTCGTGATAGATGCGGTGCTCCGTTTCAAAATCATCGGCATCGGACGCCGCCCAATGCTGGTCCAGGGCCGCACGGATCGCTTGATCTTGCAGTCCAGAATACTGCTCCTTCTTTTGTTGATCGTTCATCTCTTGAGCCTCCTAACGCAATCGATGGTTTTACTGGTGAGAGTCGGGTTTCCGCCGCCCGCGGTGACGGTAAACAGATTCATAACGACGAGCATAATGTCGTAACTCCAGCCATCGCTCCTCGATTTGCCCCAGAAGGCGGTGTGCCAAGTAAATATTGTCTCTTGTATGGAGCCTAGCAAACGTAAAGTCCCGGTGTTTCGTCGCCTCCCGCCACGGTCTGACGTCAACGAGCGTTTCAGCGTTGCGGGGACCCCGAGCGCTTCTTTGGCGATAAAGTCCAGAATCGTTCGGAAGAATATTTCAATGGGGAAGAGATGCCGGGCGGCATGTTGTTGGGCACGCGGTAGAGGGATTGAAAACGCAGGTCGATAGACGGACCTTGGAACGCATCAGGTACCGGCTTGAATGGCGGCGAAGTCCGAATAGCAGCGGTCGCAGCCTGACGGGTGGCTAACCACTGATAAAGGGGCTCTGATACTCCCTCACTGCCCTTTCACCGTCCACACGTATAAAAAACTGGCGTCGCTGGCGGTGGCAACTTTACGCCCAGCCTTTCGAGTTGCGCGATTCAACGCTGAGCGAACTCTTTCTTTGGATTCCGCCAATTCTGCCAGCGGAACCTTAAGCGCAGAATCAGCTCTTAAATTGTCAAGATCCTTGAGAATTGTCGTGACAATCTGCTTGTGTTTTCCGTTACGACCTTGCGGAACATCCGATTGCACCATGGTCTTGAAATGCGATGGAGCGTTCTTGGTCTGACGGCCTGGCATATGTCGTCCCTCCCTCGTATCGCAGACTTATCTGCTTAAACAAACGTGACGTTATCGTATCTCATCGTTAGGAGCGGTGCAAGAGAAACTATCTCGTCGTGAAGAGCCGTACAAACCCGTATAAGAGACAACAAGATTCACACCACTTAAGGGTTCGGCTCGGTCTGTAGCGTTAGTCGAGTCCCCGTATCCGTTAATTGGCGGTTAAGCCTCGACTAAAGGAAAGTTCGTTTTCTAAAAGATATGACCCGTACGAGTACAAGCCTGTTAGCGTCGAGGTGCTTATTAAGGAGCGGATTGTGATGCGCAAGAAAACAAATTTTGAGCAGGTCCCACTAGAAGTGGTTAAGAGAGTCGTTGAAGAACAAGTTAAGCAGGAAGAAACGAGCGAAGCGGGCCGAGGGGTCAAGAAAGAAGAGTTGGACCACCTCCAACAACTCCTTTTGGCAGCCAGCACGCGCAACCGCATCGGAAGGAAGGCGTAACGACATGTTAGACGTTTTCCGTTTCGAGTGTGGCGGCGTGCGCTGGCTTCAGTCAGTGGCAACCCTGGAGAGCGCTCAAGCCCGCCTCCAAGAATTAGCGGCGACTTCACCTGCTGAGTACTTAGTCGTGGACCTCAAGACAGGCGACAGACACCTGATAAAGCTAGGCAGCGTGGAGCAGAGCACGAACCACCGCCGTGCGGAGGTAGGAAGTCAATGAGCGATGATGAATTGAAATACCAGGAATCGCAAACTTCTGTTCAGGAACGAGTCGAAACACCGATGAGTGGACTACAGACGTATCTGCAGGCGCTCGATCAGAAATGCGACATTTTGAGCCATTTGCCGATGGCGGCTTACGTGGTTCAAGCCGATGGCGTGGTCATCTGGTATAACGCACGAGCGGCGGAATTATGGGGTCGCGCACCGGCCATTGGTGATACGGACGAACGTTTTTGCGGCGCTCACACCCTTTACCACCCGGATGGATCACACATGGCACACTGTGACACTCCTGTGGCTCTCGCGTTAAGCACTGGAGGCTCCGTGCATGAACAGGAGGTCATCATAGGGAGACCGGATGGAAGCCGCGTTCCTGTCTCGGTCCATATCGACCCAATCAGAAATCCAAAGGATGGCCAAATTATTGGCGTCGTCAATTTCTTCAACGACTTGACGGAACGGAAGTGGCAAGAAGCGGAACGCGAACAGTTGCTTCACGAAGCGGAGACGCGTTCAGCTCAGCTGCAGGAGGCGCGCGACGAACTGGAAGCGAAGGTCGAGCGGCGCACCATCGCTCTTAGGCACCTCTCTTCTCAGCTGATACACGCGCAAGATGAGCAAAGTCGTCGCATCGCTCGCGAACTACATGACAGCATCGGACAATATCTCGGCGCCCTCGGGATGAGCCTGACGCAACTCGAAATGGCGACTGGCTCTAAGGCCCTTGAAATTTTATCTGAGTGTCGCCAACTTCTCGATCAATGCACAAACGAGACTCGTACGCTGTCGCATCTATTGCATCCGCCATTGCTCGATGAAGTTGGTTTTGCGTCTGCAGCGACAAGCTACGTTCAAGAATTTGCGCGGCGTAGCGGAATTGAAATCGATATTTCGGTGGACTTGCCTAATCGACTTCCGGCCGACGCTGAAATACTGTTGTTTCGCGTGCTCCAAGAATCTCTGACGAACATTCATCGCCACTCAGGCAGCCGCCGCGCAAAGATTCGTGCAGGGATCGACGGAAAAGAAGTCAGCCTAGAAATACGGGACCACGGCCAGGGAATCCCCCAAGAAGTCCTGGAAAGTTTCAAGACCTCAGGAAATGGCGTTGGAGTCGGCCTGGCTGGAATCCGCGAGCGCTTGCGCGAAGTGGACGGCAAGCTCGATCTTTCTTCATCTCGAGATGGCACAGTCTTGCGAGTGAGCTTGCTGGTCACTAACACCCGTGCACCATACCGAAGTTCTGCTGCAGGTGTGCACTGAGCAATTTTGTTCACGGCGACTCGGTTGGCGTACATCTTGTCAGAAAGACGCTGTATTCCTACCGGGAATATTGATGAGGCTTCGGTGGGACGCGGTATAGTCGCAACAATCCACACGCGGCTAAGATTTCTGCACGCTGCTGACGGAGGAGCCGACTGTGAACGAAAGACAGTTCGTAGTTTTCGAGATAAATCGAGAGAACCATCGTATTTATTACCGGGTCAAAGCAGACGGAGTCGAGTTTCCTTCGCTTGTCTGCATCTTTGCCAGCCAGAAAAACACCGATTCTGAAAAAGAACTGAAAGTTTGGTGCAAAAATAACGCCGCCAGGCTTGAATCTGGAGCGATTTTGCATGCCCATCTCTGTGCATAAATCAGAGCCTCCGAAACCAGAACAGGCAGGATGGGCAGGAAACCGCGCGCAGATCGGACCCTGGAAGAGAGTGGCAGATCATAGCGGAAGGCATGAAGAGCAGGAACGTCTCTCTGAGATCTGTCGGAGACACGGCCACTATAACCAGGGTAGCGGTACAAAATTGCGTGAACACTGTGGGAAACGACAGGTCGAGGATGGGAAAAAGGTGCACCTCGCAAGGATCGCAGAGGCCACCGGCATTGTGTGATATCCTGATGTCAATTACCTCCACGTGGACCTACGAAACAGACTTTCGCTGCGCACCGCCGTACACCGAAGAAATCAGAACTTCATTTTCGGCGCGGTTTTTTTCTCCGCAGTTGCGGTGGTCTGCTGGTGGCTTTTGTGATGCGATGTAACGAAACAAGCGGGCGCGCGGCAATGCCATTGCCCACTGGAAATGGCCGCTGCGGATGACCTGCAAGTGGCTAACGCGCTCAAACAACACATTCCCAATCTTCCGCTTCTGGTGCTAGCGGAAGTGAGTCTGGAGATCGAGAAGGTAGCGCGGCGCTACTCGGTCAATCCAAGTTCCTGCAGATACTTCGCCACTTCGTTGTGCCCGCGTTCTTGAGCAAACCTCAGCGCGTCCTTGCCGTCGTCGGTGCGCATATGCAAGCCGGCGCCGTGGGCCAGCAGCATTTTCACAATTTCCAGATGTCCGTTCGCCGCAGCCGTAAGCAATGGCGAATACCCTTTCGCATAGCGGTAATTGACGTCCGCACCATTTTCCGCCAGCCACTGCGCGATGGAGGCATGCCCGCTCGCGACTGCTCCTGTCAGCGCAGTGTATCCCGTTCCATTTGTTGCGATGGCGTTGATGTCCGCGCCTTTGCCGTGCAAATAGCGCGCCACCTGTTCATGTCCGAAAGCCGCCGCCAATGCGAGCAGCGGAAATCCGTCCGGCGAATAATTTTTCGCAAGCCCTTGCTCGGCTTCCACTAATTCCTTCACGCGATTCAGATTCCCCGCAGCCACGGCTTCGTGCAGCTCCAGCGTTGCGCCCTTTTCGATTAACAGGTCGCGAATCTCCTTTCGGCCCTGGTAGCACGACATCAGTACCGCGGATTGCATTTGCGGATTCCGTGCGTTCACCAGATTGACATTCGCGCTGACCAGTTCGCGCACTTTCCCTGCGTCGCCAGTCCGAATGGCTTCGAACAGCGACTGTGCGTCATCCATCGGGTTTTCTCCGGAGAAAGGATCTCACTTGTTTTATTCGAGCTTGCTTCAGAGCAAGAACGGAACGGGGAATTTATCGCCTAGCGCGGTCTTTGCGTACGGCGTCTTCGATCAAAGCATCCAGTTCGTCACGCTTAAGGGTAATTTGGTCGGTCACGCTTTCCTCTTCATCGCGGGTGACCGGCAGATCGGCGCCGCCGCCGGGCGGGGACTGTACACCGTAGCGGGCGCGCGCCGCCATCAGTTTTGCCACTTCTCTGCTGGAAAAAAGTTTTGGGGTACCGGCCTTTTCCGCGGCCAGAGTGATTTTTGCGGTGTGCTCGACTGTCTCCATACGATAAAAAGCCGTGAGCAGGTCTGGCCCGCAGGTCACCGCGCCGTGATTCGCCAGCAGCAGCGCATCGTAGTTCTGCACGTAGGGTTCGATCGCGGCGCTCAATTCTGGTGTTCCCGGCGTGGCGTAACGCACCAGAGGAACCTTGCCAAGACCGATGACAACTTCCGGTAACAGCGCCTGATCGAGCGCGCGGCCGGCGGCGGCAAATCCGGTAGCAGTGGCGGGATGGGCGTGGCAGATGGCGTTTACGTCCCGGCGGGACCGGTAAAAGAGCAAGTGCAACAGCACTTCGGAAGAGGCCTTGCGCGTCCCTTCGAGCTGGCGACCTTCCTGATCGACTACCACCAGATCCTCCGGCTCAAGCATCCCTTTGTTCATGCAGGTTGGGGTGGTCAGGATGCGGGTGTCGGTGAGGCGCACCGATAAATTGCCCTCGCAAGCGACGATATAGCCGCGCTCGTACATCCACCGGCCTACCAGGCAAAGCTCGCGCCGGTGCTGCTTTTCGTTTTTGTGAGTGCCAGTCAAGTCTGAGTCCGGGCGCACTGTGCGGACTCCTTCCCAGCGCGGAATTATCTACTGTGCGAATAATTTTGCAACTAAATTATTTCAACTTTTTGCACACGCAGACTGGCCGAGCACTGGGGTTCAGACGGTCCGACCAAGCCGCCTAAGCGTAGATTCCGCGCAATTTTAGCGCTTTGGCTACCCGGTCAATCGCCACCATATAGGAGGCAATGCGGTTATTGACCTTGTGTGTTTCCGCGTACTTAACAACCACGTCGAACGCATTCACCATGATGTCCATCAGCCGCTCGTTGACTTCACTCTCGCGCCAGAAGAACCCCTGGCGGTCCTGCACCCATTCAAAGTAGCTGACGGTCACGCCGCCGGCGTTGCCTAGAATGTCCGGCACGGTAAAGACGCCCTTTGCGTCCAGAATCGCGTCGGCTTGCCAGGTGGTCGGGCCGTTGGCACCTTCGCACAAGATCTTGGCCTGAACATTGGCGGCATTTTTCTCGGTGATCTGGTTTTCAATCGCGGCTGGGATGAGGACTTCGCACGGCTGGAATAGCACCTCCCGGGAGCTCATCTTGGTTCCGCCACCGGGAAATTCCTGCAGCGGCTTTTTCTGGGTGGTAACCCAATCAATCACTTTTGGAATGTCGAACCCGTTTTCGTTGTACAGGCCCCCGCCGATGTCGGCAAGCCCGATGATCTTGTACCCCGCCTTGGACATCAGGTCGGCCGCCATCGAGCCCACGTTTCCGAATCCCTGGATAATCGTGCGGCAACCTTCTTTCTTCATTGCCAACTTTTCAACCGCCTGGTCCACACAGATCATCACTCCGCGGCCGGTGGCTTCCTTGCGGCCGCGCGAACCGCCCAATTCGATCGGCTTACCCGTAACCACAGCTGTCGTGGCCATGCCGACATGCATCGAATAGGTGTCCATGACCCAGGCCATGGTCTGCTCGTTGGTGCCGACATCCGGCGCCGGCACGTCTCGCTCTGGTCCCAGCCAGCTCGACAGTTCCGCCGTATAGCGCCGCGTCAAACGCTCAAGCTCTCCACGCGACATTTTCTGAGGATCGCAGATCACGCCACCTTTCGCCCCGCCAAAGGGAATGTCCACCACCGCGCACTTCCAGGTCATCCAGGCGGCCAGCGCGCGTACCTCGTCAATGCTGACATCCGGCGCAAAGCGGATTCCGCCCTTGCCCGGCCCGCGTACTGTCGAGTGCAGCACGCGATATCCGGTGAACACTTCCAGGGTCCCGTTGTCCATTCCAACCGGAATGTACATGGTGACTTCCTTATCGGGATATTTCAGATAGCGGTAAATACCCTGCTCCAGCCCCAGCTTTCTTGCCGCTTCTTCAAAACGCGCTTCCGCGTTCTGGTACACATTCATTTCTTCCGGTGCAGTCCCTTGCGACATCCCGAACGCTCCTTTATTCGCACACAGTGCACGGCTGTGCTTCGCCGCTCTCGACACCCATACACGACCACGGTTGCAGCTGTTTTCTTCAAATTGGCCCGTGACATTCTTTAGAAATCAGCAGGCTACCCACCCGCAAATGCCGTCACAAGGCCGGGCCGCCAGTATACGAATCCTTTGCGCTTGGCCGCAAGCCGTGACGCTTTAGACCGCGTTCCATAAATTCGCTGTAGCCGCGAACAAATTGTATCCATCGAATTTTGCTCTGCATCCAAGGGCCAAGTACCCACCTGACAGGAGTACGCATTCAATGACAAAAATGAGAGTCGCGCAGGTTTCTAAAGCCAAAGGTGACTTTGAATTCGTCGAGCGGGAAATCCCGTCACCGGGACCGGGACAGGTTCGCATCAAGGTAGAGGCATGTGGCGTTTGCCACAGCGATGTCTTCACCAAGGAAGGCTTGTGGCCCGGCCTGCAATATCCGCGCATCCCAGGGCACGAAATTGCCGGGGTCATTGATGAAGTTGGCTCCGGAGTCTCCACCTGGCGAAAAGGCGACCGCGCGGGAGTGGGCTGGCACGGCGGCCAGGACAACACTTGCCCCGCGTGCCGCGCGGGCGATTTCACCAACTGCGAAACCAGCAAGATTACGGGCATAACTTATGACGGCGGCTATCAGGAATATATGGTTGCGCCCATCGAAGCTGTCGCGCGCATACCGGATGGACTAGATGCTGCCGAAGCGGCTCCGCTGATGTGCGCGGGCATTACCACGTTTAATGCGCTTCGTCACAGCGGCGCCGGTCCCGGCGATCTGGTTGCGGTGCAGGGTATCGGCGGGCTTGGCCACTTGGGCATCCAGTTCGCAAATAAATTCGGCTATCGCGTGGCGGCTGTCGGACGCGGTCCGGAAAATGCAGCGCTCGCGAAAAAACTTGGCGCGCACCACTATGTTGACAGTAACCAGGGCAGCGCGGCCGAACAGTTGAAAAAGTTGGGCGGCGCGAGCGTCATTCTCGCCACCGCTCCGAGCGCCAAGGCCATGTCGGAAATCTTTAACGGACTCGGCCGCAACGGTTCGCTCCTGGTCGTCGGCGCGGATATGGAGCCCATTGCAATCCCCGGCGTCGCTTTCATCAACGGCCGCAAGCGTGTGCAAGGCTGGTCCGCGGGCACCTCCAGCGACTCCGAAGATACGCTGCGTTTCGCCGCACTTACCGGCGTGCGCCCCATGATCGAAAAATTTCCGTTTGAAAGAGCCGCCGATGCTTACGCGCGCATGCTCAGCGGCCACGCGCAATTCCGCGTTGTGCTGACGGTGTAAGCCGGCTGATTTATTGCAATTTGAACTGCACCGTCACTGTGAGGTGCATCGGCGCGGGCTGGCCGTTTAACGTGGCCGGCTGATACTTCCACTGCCGTACCGCGTCTTGTGCCGCCTGATGCAGCAGCGCCGGCCCGGAAATTATTTTCATCGTCGAGACCCGGCCGCTTGCGTCTATCAACGCGTCGATTTTTACGTCACCGCTGACACGCTGATTTCGCGCCATTTGCGGATAAGCCGGAGCCACGGAGCTAAGTAAGCGCGCTGGCTTTACGTCGCCGCCGACTGTAATCGGAGCCGCGGGCTGGTTGCTCTTGGTGGCAAGCATGTTGACGGAGCTCGAGTCAGTCGACGCGATAGCGCCGCCACCGAGTGACGGGGCTGAGTCCGCGGCATTGTTATCGTCAATGTTGGAAGAGGACAGGTTACGTTTGCCGACCACCGGTGCGGCCAGCCGCACATGACCGAGCGCCGGTTTTTTCTCCGGAGGCGAGACCGTTTCGGCGTTGGCATTTATCTGAGCAGGCTTGGAAGTCCCGGTTGGCGCGGTTGCAAATCCCTTATTGTCGCCGCGAATGGTTTGCGCATTTGTCGGGCTGCGGTAGGAGTCCGGGCTTGCTGCGTCGGCAAAAAGAGCCGGTTTGCCACTTTGCGACGATGTTCCGTTCAAGAGGGTTCCATTCGAAGAAGTCCCGCTCGTGGACGAACCGTTCGGAGTTGAAAGCGAAGGCGTGCTTGCGGCGGTTACGCCGGAGATCGCCGGCGCTGCCGCCGTTCCGCTCGCCGCGACACTCTGTTGCTGGTTCGAATACCAATACCAGCCGGCACTCACGGCTAGCACCAAACCCGCAGCCAGCAATCCGAATTTCAGTCCCCCGCCCGACGCTTCCGAACTGGCTTCCGCGTCGCCGGATTTATGGTCCAGCGCAAGCGATGAACCGAAATTCGGAGTGGGTCCATCTGCAGCGAGCGTGAAGACAGCTTGCTGGCCTGAATCTTGTGGGAGAGGCTCCTGTGAATGCGATTCGAATTGCCGCTGTTCGTCCGGATCGGAGTCTGAACTATCAGAGGGCGCTGCGATGATTTCTTTTGTGTCCGGCGCCTTCGCGTCCAAATCGTGATTTGTCGGAATTTTCGTTTCCGATGGTGCGGAAACCGTTGCGGAATTCCGCGCAAGAGGCTCCAGCCAGGCCGGAATTTTCACTTCGTCGGCGGCGAAATCGAATGTGTACGTGCCGGGGGCGGGATTTTCCTTCACTGCCGCCGGAACCAGCAAGCTGGTCAACGATTCTTTTTGTTCGGCGCCACGCAGGGTCTTGGCCGCCGCGTCCAGCTTCGCTTCCGGCGGAGTAACCGGCTTCACCCGTTCAGGTTTCAGTTCCGGACCCGACTCGCCGTGAGTCAGGAATTCCGAAAGCGTGGGAATTTTCGATATAGCGGATGAATTTTGCTCTTTTTCGACCGGAGCCGGTTTGCCGTCCGTACCTTTGTCAGCAGAGATGACCGCGGATTGCCGGGGAAGTTGCGTGGAGCGATTGGGAGCTGCCAGTGTAATCGCCGGAGAAATCGAATCTGGCAACCGTGTGGGTGCTTTCGTTGCGTTTGTTTTCGTGGCTGCGTCTTCCACCGGCTTCGCGGCAGGAAATGGTATGGCGGGCGTTGGAATTGCCGGCAGGGATTGCGCTGCGGCAGGACCGCTTGCCGCCGCTTCGCTGCCGGGAAATCGAATTCCCCAGAATCCGGGCGAGGCTTCGGTAAATTCCAGTTCGACGTAGCCGCTTACGCTGCTGTAGTTTTTGGATTTGACCACCTGGCAAACAACTTCTTTTCTCGATTTTTCGTTGGTCAAAAACAGCAATTGCCCCGAGGATACGGGCGAGGAAAGGCGGATCACTCCGCCATTGGCGAAAACCAGAACGGTCTCTGTTTTTTCCGAAAATGGCTCGCGCCGATCGGTGCCTTCGACACTGCGTGCGCCGTTCACGGTTACGGGAATCTCCGCGGCGGCGGGCTGCGCTTTTGCACCGGCCGGAGGTGTTGTTCCCGTGCTCGATTGCGCCGAACTCAGTATTTCCGGTTCTTTTGTGAGTGGAGCCATGGCTACCTGTTTGCCTGCGAATTTTGTTGGACGGTTCCCTGGGAGGAAGCTCCACGCCGCTTATCCTTATATAGATTGGCCTTGCGCGGCAACAGCCGCGATAGTACGCGCGTACTACGGAGGAAACACCTGTCCTAACGGGCAGGTCGGGACCTTGCCAATCGAAATGAGATTCCTCGCTGCGCCGGGAATGACGGATGGGTGAAGATGCGGCGTCTTACTTTGCCGCGCCAAACGGCAATTTGAACTGTTCGTCGATCGCTACCTGATAGCCCGTCACCAGCTTGTTGGTTTCGTTGGCCATGCCGATCACGGCCTGCAACTCCTTGAACATCTCGGGCGTCATGCCTTTTTTCACCGCCGAAGCGGTGTGCGAAGCAATGCAGTAGCCGCAATTGTTGGTCACGCTTACCGCGACGTAGATCAATTCCTTGGTCAGCGGATCAAGCGCGCCCGGCGCCATGACTACCTTGATGTCTTCCCACGTTCGTTTGAGCAGCGCGGGATCGTGCGCGATCGCTTTCCAGAAATTATTGATCCAGTCGGTCTTGCGCGTGGCCATGATGTCGTCGTAAACCGCGCGCACTTCAGGACCTGCTTCCTTGTACTCGATTAACCCGAATGTGGACATTTACGTCGCCTCGCTCAATAGAAATGTGAAAACAAATTACCGGCCATCAAGGTAAAAACAAATTTTGCAGTCCCGCCAAGTGTTTTGAAAATGTTCGGCCGCAAAGGAACCCATTACCGCTTCGTGGCACGGGGAAGGAATTCGTCGAGCAGCAATCGCGCCAGGCGCGAAGAATCGTGCCGGATCTTGTCGTGTTCTTCGAGCAAATTGCCCAGCAACAGTTGTACGCCGGATTTATGCAAACCTGGGAAATCAACGGTGACCTGCGAAGCGCCCTGCCTGCGATAACGGCGCGCAACCACGGGCGAAACTTTTTGCCGATTTGCGACGACGTAATCAACGATGCGCGGCTTGACGTGGCTTTGAATCGCACGCAGGTGCTCCGCCACAGAATAGTTGGTGGTTTCGCCGGGCTGCGTCATCAGGTTGGCGATGTACACGCGCGGTGCGCCGGATTGCGCGATGGCCCGCGCAATATCGGGAATTAGAAGATTGGGAAGGATGCTGGTGTAGAGCGAACCCGGGCCGATCAGAACGAGATCGGCTTCGCGAATGGCTTCCAATGCTTCGGGAAGCGGCCGGGCATTTGGCGGAACCAGCGTCAAGTTGCGAATGGGCGAACGGCTGGCGGAGATGCGTGTTTCGCCGTAGACGCGCTGGCCATTTTCGAGAATTGCTTCGAGCGTGACGTTCGAAACAGTAGAAGGGAAAATGCGTCCGCGAATCGCCAGCACGCGGCCGGAAACGCGCACGGCTTCGGCAAAATCTCCCGTGACATGCGTGAGCGCGGCGAGAAACAGATTACCGAAATTGTGTCCGGCCAGGCCGCGGCCCGCGCTGAAGCGATATTGAAACAAGCGGCTGAGCAGCGCTTCGTCCTTGGAGAGCGCCACCATGCAGTTGCGTATATCTCCGGGAGGAAGAACAAGATTTTCGCGACGCAGGCGACCCGAGCTGCCGCCGTCATCGGTGACGGTGACGATTGCAGCGAGGTCAACGATCGGGCGCTCGACAGTGGGATAAGGATCGTGGCGCGGGACGACATGCAACTTGAGCCCGCGCAGCAGCGCGGACAGCCCGGTACCGCCGCCAAGAGCAACCACGCGAATTCCCTGCGTTGAGGAAAGCGATCGGCGGGTAATTTTCTTCACAAAGACGCCAGAAAGTGGACGGCTGACTTCACGTTAGTTGGAAGAGGAAATACGAACGAAGGTTGCCGCAGAAAATTGAAAAACAACGCGCGCCGAATATATCGCAGCACGATACAACGCTAGTAGCCTCCGTCTTTTTCCGGATAGAGCAGTTCGGTGAAGCGGGGATCTTCCTGCAGGAAAGCAAAATCCTCGTCGTTGCGGGCGTGGTAGCGGTTGGCGCCGCGCAATTCGATGGCGATTTTCAGATTGGCAAGCGCGGCGTCGGCTTCCCCGGTGAGGCAATCGAGCGCGGCAAGCGCGTACACGATGTGATCGGCTTTTGGCGCGAGCTTGCGCGCTCGGTCCAGACTTTCGCGGGCGTCGTCCCAGCGGCCGAGGTTCATCATGGCCACGCCGCGCTGGTAGTGCTCTTCAAAGTTGCGCGGATTTTGCTCCTGCGAAGGCTTCATGCGCTGCTCGGCGATTTTGATGTGCATGCGGGCGCGGTCAGCAAGCTCCTTGCTGGGGCCGGCGACAACCTTTTCCAGTTCCTGCTTGGCGCGTTGAAATTTCTGTTGATGAAACAGGCCAAGAGCTTCGTCATAGATCTTCATCTGCGCTTGCACCAGCGGATCAACCATTTCAACACCTCCGCGCTGGGGTGGGTGGGCAGGAGCTAAAGGCTTTCGTTTCTGCGACTTGGAAGGCGCCTTACTGCGAGCGGAAGAGCTTGAAGAGGACTTTTTCGCCTTAACCATGCGAGGCACTCTAGCAGACGTGCGATAGGGCGTCAACGCGTGGAGAAATGTAGGTGTGTCCTGGTATGAAAGCCCCCGGCGCCTGCAGCGAGACCATAGGGTTGTAAGAGCCGACTCGCGATATGTTGAATCGTTACCACCCGGCAGCAGCGGGGAAAAATGGGCTGGGCGTGAGTGCGGTTGTCGCGGAGACTGATGTGGCGCCGGATGTTTTGGGGTTCTAGGTAGAATGTTCAAAGGCTTCCCGCCAAAAAAACTGCTGCTTGATGCAGTGAAATACGCAGTGCGCTGGGTTCTGTTCTTCTATTTGCTGATGGTGCTTTGCCCGGTGCGATACTGGCCATTCAATTTAAACGATTGGGACAATACCTGGGTTTTTGCCCTGAATTATGGCGTCGAACATCACCTGGTATTCGGACGCGACATCGATTGGACTTCGGGACCGCTGGCATACCTTGCAGCTCCCATGGACATTGGAAACAACCTAGCCGCCGGATTGCTATTTCAAGCGGCGCTTTGGATTGTGTTGTGCGCAATCCTGCGGGATGTGTTTTTCAGCCGAAGGGCACCGCTCAAGAATTTAGCCTTTTTCTCGCTATTTGTCGGGCTTTCCGCTCCGCAGTACCACCACCTGCCCAATCCCCTGGGACCAGGAGGCTTGTTGTTGGTTGGCGGCCTGATTCTGCTGGTGCAATTCCATCTGCGTGGGGGCATGAGCCGGTATCTGACCGCGCTGGTGATGTTGGGCATTTTTCCGCTGATCCAATTCGTTGGCGTAATGCTAGCCACTGCGGTGCTGGGTGGATTTGTAATTGCCCGCGCGCTCCAGGGCGGGTCGGGTGCAGGTCGCGACATGGCACTCGCCGCGATCGTGCCAACATTCGTTTCGGGAATGGGTTACTGGATCTCGATCGGGTCCTGGTCTGCGTTTGCCACATATATTCGATCTAGTTTGGAATTGGCAACCGGATACAACGTGGCAATGGCTTTGCCAGGCGGCGGGCGAGAACTGCAGGCGGTGTTTGGGGCGGCGGGGCTTCTGGCGCTCGCAATTCTTCTTCTGAGAAGACTCGATCGACCTACGGGAATATTCCTGAGCCTGCTGTTTGCCGGGCCGCTGGTAATAAACGTGAAGCACGCCACGGTGAGGCAGGATTTACATATTATGTATGTCTTCGGTTTTGTGGCGGTTGCGCTGGGGCTGGTGGCGCTTTCGGCGACGCTCGACGGCCGGTCCACAATAAGCTTATCGGCGATCGCGGTGGCCTTGCTTTTGATCGTTTCTCACGTTTACCTGACCGGACTAGGGCAAAAAGCTGCCATGGTCAGAGTTACCGGAATCGCCGGGCCGCTTCTGGCCTGGCACGCGGTCGACTTCAATACTTTGCGGCAGGAGCTAAATGCCAGATCGCAACGAACCTATACGGCCGAGAACAGACTGGAGCCCGAAATCAAAGCGATCGTGCAGCGCGAGCCAGTCGCATCGCTTTCGATGGGATACAACAATGCTGTTGTGGACGACCTTAATTTAGTGCTTTACCCGGTACTGCAGCGATATTCGGCTTACACACCCTATTTGGACAAGCTGAATGCGGATTGGGTCCGGGACCAGGGTCCACGGTTTCTCCTTTTTGACGGAAGCACAATTGACGGTCGGCACCCATGGATGGAAACACCGGCGATGTGGGTTGAGGTGTACCGCTGGTACGACACCCGAGCGCTGGGAAAATACAATTTGCTTCTGGAAAGGCGGGCAGTTCCGCGTTTTAGACGGTTTGAAACCTTGGCGCATGAACGGCTGCGGTTTGGCGAGCAATTGCCGATTCCATCGTCATTGCAGCCGATTTTCTGGACCATGCATTGTTCCTTGACCGGCTTGGGCAAGCTGCGCGGACTGTTGTACCGGTTTGATGAAGTTACGATGAGTGTCGAAAACGGGGCGGGGCGGGTGGATTTGTTTCGGGTTTTCCCTTGGTTGCTCGACGTGCCGAGCATGGGGAACACGCTTCCAAGCGACTTAGCGCAGTTCGCGGCGGTTTTTGGCCGGGAACCGGTGGACGGTTTCTCAGTCGACAAGATTGCGGTAGGACGGCCGGCGATGTCCGCCTATGCGCCCGAGTGCGAGGCGGAACTGCTGCGTCCGGTCCTGTAGGTGTCCGAACGAAAGAGCCGAATCGGGACTGGCGTTACCAGACGGGAGCAGGGGAGAAAAATAGGCTGGGCGAGGATGGGGGTTGTCGCGGAGACTACTATAGCAACGCATCGTGGTCGGGCGAACCGGTAGGCGAAGAGAGATTTCTCTTTCTTAGAGATCGCTCCGAGGGACTTTTGGAGTTGGGCGACACGCGTTCGATTTGGACCGGCGTGGCGCGTGTGCTATAAGTCTTGGAACTAAAACGGGTTAAGACAAGTGCCTTTCATCAATTTTCCTGCGCGCGAAATTAACTGCAAGCTGGTGTATTACGGTCCAGGTCTAGGCGGAAAGACCGCCAACCTGCAGTGGATCTACGACCATACCGGACAGAATCAAAAAGGAAAGATGGTTTCGCTGGCGACCGAAACCGACCGGACGCTATTTTTCGATTTTTTGCCGCTGGATTTAGGGACGGTGCGCGGATTCAAAACGCGCTTTCATTTATATACGGTGCCTGGACAGGTGTTTTACGAAGCCAGCCGCAAGCTGATTTTGAAGGGCGCGGACGGCGTGGTTTTCGTAGCGGATTCGCAGGAAGAGCGGTTGGATGCGAATTTCGAGACGCAGGAAAACCTGCACGAACATTTGAAAGAGCACAACCTGAAGTTCGATACGATTCCTTACGTGCTGCAGCTGAACAAGAGAGATTTGCCGAACGCGTTGCCGGTGGATGTGTTGACGAAACATTTGCAGAAAAAAGGCGAGCCGGTGCTGGAAGGCGTGGCGATTACCGGAGCCGGCGTGTTTGAGACGTTGAAGGAAGTGGCGAAGCTGGTGTTGGCGGAATTGAAGAAAAGCGGGTAGAGAATCCGGGATAAATAATAAGGTTTAAGTGGTGAGTAAGACAGGTGCCGCATCCCTGCCGCCAGACCGCATCAACTGGTTGTCGAAATTCCAACCTGAAGTGATTCCCTTTTAAGTCCGCCAGATCTCAATATATGCGGAAGGTTACTTCGACGGCAACGATTACGGCTACCGGCGTGCCATCTCTCTTTAGAGTCGCGGGCCTGAATTTCCAAGTCTTAATGATGTCGAAGGCGCGTTCGTCGAGACCATAGCCAAGAAGTTTCATTGGGCGAATTTGTCGGGGCTGGCCACTCTCGGAAATCAAGACGTTCAGGATGCAGCTTCCATTCACCTTCTTTTTGCGCGCGAGGTCGTTATACGAAGGATCCGGGCAGCGGATGCAGGAAGGCATCGCTATGCTTGGCGAGCCACCTCTGCCGCTGGCGTCAAGGATATTGGGCGGGAACGGGGTGACGAAGCTCTCCATGAAATCAGTCATTTTGATCGATTGACTGAACGTGGAAAGAGGTTTTCCATCGCGGACGTTAATCGGCGTCACTTGCAACACGTAAGAGTTGTCGTGCTGCTCGATGGTGCCCGTGAGCAGGACGTCGGCGCCGAGATGCGAAGCGGCGGATTGGAGAGCTTCGCCGGGAACGAGGGTGGACGACGGAATATTGCGACTGGCGAGGTCCTTATCAAAATCGATGTGGTCGGCAATGGCAAATTTATTTTTGGCGTGTTGGTTCAGATAGCTGGAGAGTATCCAAGCGAAGTAGTGGCCTTGAGGCATGGTGGCGCCGTAGGGAGGGCGGAAGTCGACGACAGCGACGAGGTGTGGTTTTCGAGGTTTGAGTTCTTTAGTGAGTTGCGAAGCGAGTTCGTCAATTTTCTCGAATTGAGCGAAGGCCGTGGCTGTTGACAGCGGGAGCGACACCAGGAGAATACTGACGCGGAGCGCTGCAGGCCAGGAGCGCATGGCGGAAAGATAGCACGAAGGAACGAGGAAGGTATTGTGGACTCAATAGAGGTGAAATGTGAATTCGATCGGTAAGCGAACAGAGACTGGCTTGCCGTCTTTTTGCGCCGGTCGGAATTTCCAGCTCTGGACCGCTTTGATTGCCTGGGAGGTCAGTCCAAACGGCGCCCCCTTGACTACGTAGATTGAGTCCACCTTTCCTTCGCTGGTCACGACAAATGACAGCACAACCGTGCCTTGGGCTTTCATGGCTCGGGAGGCATCAGAATAATCCGGATCGGGGCAGTACACGCAAGTGGGCGTTCCGGCTCCGCCGACGCCCGCTCGTAGCACTCCCGGCTCTTCCGGTATCTGGTCCGGACCGCCGGAGTAGTCGTGCCCTCGTTGATAAAGCATGTTCCTCAACTGTTCGGTCTGGTTTAGTCGGACATTCTCATCGGAGTCGCTCCAGGATATCGTCATCTTTGCCAGCTGGGCCAAGGCCCACAAGATGAATTCTTAGAGCGATGAAGCCGTTTTCTTCGAATACTTTCCCGGTAATGACGCCAGTCGCGCCTACCTCGCGTCCAATTCCCAGACAAACTCCGTTGCTCTTAAGCGATTCAAGCGTGGCCCATTCCCGGTCAAGAAACTCTTGAGAACATTTCGATCCAAAACGCGAAGTGCTCCTGAGAAATCACTCAGCGAAGCAGAGAAGCGGTCCGCGAGTGGCGAGCCCAGGAGTGAGGAGGTTCCGGCTGAACCGCGATAGAAGTCGATGACAAGAACCGTTGGCTTTCCTTCAGCGAGTTTGCCTTCTTGAATCTCTTGCGCGACCTGCGACGCCGCTAAAAGCGAGGTTTGCCTTGTCGGATTTGTTCAGGAGAAGGTCAAGGGATTGGCAATCGGAATTAACGGGGAAAGACGCCAAGAGGACGACCCAAACGGACGCGGCAAGCAAGGATGATCTGGCGGAATGAACCATATTTTGGACGCAGCACAACCGATAACGGCACGAAAAGTGGACCCAGGAGCAAGACGGTTTAGCGCGACACCGAACCCATTGCGGGCTGGTCGAACTTCAAAGCTTTGGCCAGGGTGTCGAAGGTGGGGATGGCTTCGACCAAGCGGGTGACGGTGAGGGCGTCAAGCACGCGGCCGGGTTTGCAGACGAGGTGCAGGGTGCCGCCTTCGCGACCGAGAGAGACCGACATGCGGACCAGCGTGGAGATACCGGAGCTGTCAATCTGCGGGACGCCGTTGAGGTCAATGATGACTTTGCGCGCGCCTTCATGAAGGACAGAAGCGAGGGCGTTGGTGAGCTGGTCGCTCGAATCGCCAATGGTCAGGCGGCCGTGGAGGTCAAAAATGCGGACGCCATTCTGTTCGCGGACGTTGATTTCGATGGGAGCGTGTTGGGTCATCGGATGAACCGTAGGGCATTATACGATGTCATGCCAGGGTTTGTAAGACAAACCCTGGAACCGGTATGCGAGGCACGGCTGGCAAATGAGATTGGGAATTGCGCACAAGTGGAACATCGGGATTGCGGAAGCGCGAAACATTCAGGAGCGCTTGCGAGAAGAGTGGATAGGGGTGGACCGGTTTGAAAAGATCCGGACCGTGGCGGGATTGGATGTTGCGTTTGTGTTGACCGGGTCGCAAGCATTTGCGGCCAGCCGGAACAGGTGGACGGCATTGAGAGAGGCGAATCGCGCGATTGCGGCGGTGGTGCTCTACAAGTACCCGGAAATGGCAGAATTGCAGCGGGTGCATGCGGAACTACACCTGCGGTTTCCTTACGTGCCGGGTTTTTTGAGTTTTCGGGAGATACCGGCGCTTCTGGCCGCGCTTGGCAAGCTGAAGCAGAAGCCGGATTTATTGTTTTGCGATGGGCAAGGATATGCGCATCCGCGGCGGATGGGGCTGGCGACCCATCTGGGAATCGTGCTGGACCGGCCGACGATCGGGTGTGCGAAGAGCATTTTGATCGGGACGCACGATGTTGTCGGAAAGGCCAAGGGAGAATGGGCGCCGATGATGGATGGCGAGGAAAGGATTGGAGCGGCGCTGCGGACGCGGGCCGGTGTGAAACCCATCTACATTTCGCCGGGACAGCGCGTTTCGCTGGAGACGGCGTTGCAATTGACGCTTTCGGTTTGTGATGGCCCGCGAATTCCGCAGCCGACACGGGAAGCGGACCGGTACGTGAGTGAGTTGAAGGCGGCGCGGGTCGAAAAGCAAAGGAAATAAATGCGGTGGAGGAGATCGAACATTCGAAGTCTGGGACGAACTCGAGACAAGGAAGGCAGAACGTGCTGCGCCTCTACATAGTTGCGATTGGCGCGAATGCCCGACGGGGGAGAACGCTGCTATCAGAAAAATGGATTGTGGAAATCAAAATTTCGGAGCCGGCCGATGGCGGCGGGTGCGTATAATGCCGCATGCCAGATGGGCGGTCCCCGGTAGGGCAATTCCAACGCAGCGGAGTGTTACAAGCGATGAAACGCGCGGTTTTGGGTTGTTGGTTTGCGCTTGCTGTTTTGATGCTGGCGCTTCCCCTCCCAGCGCAACAGTCTCCCGCCGCAAGTTCTTCCGCCGCAACGAACGCAGCCTCTCATCCGGAGATTTCGCAAGAAGTTAGCGACAAACTGGCGCAACTGGACCAGCGCGTGACCGCAGCGCAAGCCGCCGGCGACAACGCGTGGATGCTGACCAGCGCGGCGCTGGTGTTGATGATGACCGGGCCGGGACTGGCGCTGTTTTATGGCGGGCTGGTACGGCGCAAGAATACCCTGGCCATCATGATGCAGAGCTTCGCGATGATGGGGCTGATCAGCGTGCTGTGGGCGCTGGTGGGCTACAGCCTGGCGTTTGGCGGCGATGGGCCAATCATCGGCAATTTTTCGCACGCGTTCCTGCGCGGGGTGGGCATGGATCCGAACGTCGACTATGCCGGGACGATTCCGCACCTGACATTCATGATCTACCAGATGATGTTCGCCGTGATTACTCCGGCACTGATTACTGGCGCGACCGCGGAGCGGATGAAGTTCAGCGGGACGGTGCTGTTCATGACGCTGTGGTTTTTTCTGGTGTACGCGCCGCTGGCGCACATGGTGTGGGGCAAGGGCGGATTCCTGAATGCGGCCGGCGGAAGATTCCCGTGCCTGGATTTTGCGGGCGGGACTGTGGTGCACATTTCTTCCGGCGTGTCGGCGCTGGTGTGCGCTTTGTATCTGGGGAAACGAATCGGATTCCCCAAGCAGCCGATGCCGCCACACAGTCTGGTGCTGAGTTTTATTGGCGCGTGTTTGTTGTGGGTAGGATGGTTTGGATTTAATGCCGGAAGCGCGTTGGCAGCGAACGGACTCGCAGCGAGCGCCTTTGTGGCGACGCACCTAGGCGCGGCGGCTGCGGCGATCGGCTGGAGCGTGGCGGAGTGGTTCAAGAACGGAAAAGCCAGCGCGTTAGGGGCGATTTCTGGAGCGGTAGCGGGGCTGGTTGCGATAACACCGGCGGCGGGATTTGTACGCCCGATGCCGGCAATGGTGATCGGGCTGGCGGCCGGGGTGCTTTGCTACTTTATGGTTACGCGGGTGAAGGCGCTGTTCGGGTATGATGACGCACTGGATGCTTTCGGGGTGCACGGAGCGGGTGGAACGATCGGGGCGCTGTTGACGGGCGTTTTTGCGCAGCGAATCGTCAATCCTATTTTTGGTCCGGGCAATCCGGTGGGCGGACGGGACGGCCACTGGGCGCAGGTCGGCAATCAACTGGTCGGAGTTCTGATCGCCTGGGGCTTTGCGCTGGTTGGCACCATCGTAATTCTGAAAATCACGGATCTGGTCACCGGCTTCCGGGCGAACGAAGAGCAGGAAATGGAAGGCCTGGACATATCGCAGCACGGCGAAGAAGCCTACTATTTGGAGTCCTAGTTAAAGTCCTGGAGATCGGCAATCGCAGGGACGCGGCGGAGGGCGAGACAGAAAATCCATGATGAAACTGGAAGCCATCATTCAGCCATCACGGTTCGAATCGGTGAAGGACGCGCTGCGCGAAGTGGGCATTGAAGGAATGACGGTGACCGAAGTGCGCGGGCACGGGCGGCAGAAGGGGCACACGGAGGTGTACCGCGGGCGCGAGTACACGGTGGACCTGCTGCCGAAGATCAAGCTCGAAATGGTGCTGCCCGACAAACTGGTGAATACGGTTGTGGACACAATCCTGAAGACCGCCAAGACAGGAAAGATTGGCGACGGTAAAATATTCATATCGCGGGTGGAAGAGGCGATCCGCATCCGCAATGAAGAGCGCGGCGAAAGCGCGCTCTGAGTTCGTGTCTACCGCCACCCGACCCGGCTTTCCGCCGGAACCGCCTCAAGCAAGGAAAATGGCAGGCCCTGTAAAACCACTGAATATCGTCGCACCGCAAGTCGAAGCGGAACGTCAGCAGATTCGCGCGAAGTTCGATGCGGGAGCGAGCGCCAAACAGACGCTGCACGCTCTGTGTGAGCTGGCGGACCAGATCATCCGGCAGATTTTCGGCGACGTAATGAAAGTGCACGATACGCCCAACGAAGGACTGGCGCTGCTGGCGCTGGGCGGCTACGGCCGCAAGATGCTCTTCCCTTTCTCCGATCTGGACATTCTGTTCCTGTTCGAGAGCGAAAAAACCGAAGCGGAGTTTCGTCCTTTCATTTCCGAGTTTTCGCGCACCATGTGGGACCTGGGATTCCGCGTGAGCAGCGCGGGGCGGACGATCGACGAATGCAAGCGCATTGAAGAAGACAACGCGGAGTTCCATCTGGCGCTGCTCGATCGCAGATTCCTTTCCGGAGATCAGGAACTGTTCGACAAGCTGGACAAGCGGGTCCTGCCGCCCAGCGAAAAGCAATCGCGGTCGTTTCTTTTTTTCCAGCTGCACCGGCTGACAAGAGAGCGGCTGGCGCGTTACGGAAATACCATTTTTCATCTGGAGCCGAACGTAAAAGAAGCGCCGGGAGGGCTGCGGGACTATCAAGCGGCGTTCTGGTTGCGGCAGATTTTGGGCGACCGGCCGGATTTACGCGGATCGACGGCTGCGGATGAAGAATCGGCTGGGGACGCGGTTGAGTTTCAAAGCGCGATTCGCTGCTTGCTGCACTACAGCAACGCGCGCAATGACAATACGCTGACTTACGAGATGCAGGAAGAGGCGGCAAAGCGGTCGCTTTCGGTGCGAGATGGGATCGAACGGAATGCCGCGGAGTGGATGCGATTGTATTTTCGGCACGCGCGCACACTGAATCGCCAGTTGCTGCGATATCTCGATCAGAGGATGGCGCAGCCGGTTTCGCTTCGGGAACGTTTGTTCAGCGCGGCGAGGAGCGTGACGCGGTCCGAGCAACCACCGAGCGGAGCGCATTTTGCAATTCGCAGCGGACAGTTTGAAATTCTGGACCAGCCGGCGCTGGCGGACCGCTCGATCGTGTATTCCCTTTTCACCGAGGCGGCCCGCACCGGCATCGTGCTGAGCCGCGACGCCGAGCGCATCATCAACTACGTGGTGTCGCATTCCGAGCTTGCCGCACGGAATCAGACTATGAGTTGGGACACGCTGAAAGAGATTCTTGCGGCGGATTACCCGGGTATGGCGTTGCGGCCGATGCACAGGCTGGGAATTTTGATGGAGATATTACCGGAGATGCGCGCGATCGATTCTCTGGTGGTTCGCGACTTTTATCATCGCTACACGGTGGACGAACATTCGCTGCGCACCATTGAACACTTGCAGGCACTGGCGGAGCCGCCCGACGCCAGGGGAACCTCGTTCGCGCCCATATGGAAAATGCAGGAGCGCCGCGACTTGCTGGTTCTTGCGTTGCTGCTGCACGACACCGGCAAAGGGATGCCGGTTGAAAATCATGTACAAGGAAGCTTGACGGCGCTGGCGAGCGCGGCTTCAAGACTGGAGCTATCGGCCGAAGAAGAAGCCGAAGTGCGATTTTTGATCGAACACCACCTGGATATGTCGGCGACGGTGCAGCGGCGCGATATTTTTGATCCGGCTACGGTTTCCGCGTTCGCAGCGACCGTCGGAACACTCGAGCGATTGCAGCGATTGTGCTTGCTGACCTATGCCGACATTCACGCGGTCAATCCGGAAGCCTTGACGCCGTGGAAGGCGGAAATGCTGTGGCAACTTTTTGTGGCCACGGCAAATCATCTGAGCCGCAGCCTGGACCGCGACCGCTTGCATGCGTCGGACGAAAATTCGCTGCTCGGGCAGATTCAGTCCGCCGCGGGCGGCGCGCCAAGAACGGAAATCGAACGCTTCCTCGACGGTTTCCCGCGGCGCTATCTGGCGGTACATTCGGCGGCGGAAATTGCCGGGCATTTCTTGCTATACCGGAAGCTTGCCAGCGCGCCGTTGCAGACAGAATTGAAAGCCGAGCGCCACGGATTCTCGCTGACGCTGCTGACCGCGGATCGTCCGCGACTTTTTTCCACCATCGCAGGCGTGCTTGCGGCATGGGGGATGAACATCATCAAGGCGGACGCTTTTGCGAACGCAGCCGGCGTGGTGCTGGATACATTTCACTTTACCGATCTGCATCGCACGCTGGAATTAAATCCGAGCGAAGTCGAGCGCTTCCAGGTGAGCCTGAGCGATGTACTCGGCGGAAAAGCGGCGCTCGAGCCATTGCTGCAAAGCCGCGAATCGGCCAGCCGGGCTCGTCCGCCGAAGGTTGCAGTCACGACCGGAGTCAGCTTCGATGATGCGGCGTCCGCGCACAGCACGCTGCTCGAAGTTGTGACTCAGGATCGCGCGGGATTGCTCTACGACATGGGATCGGCGCTGGCGCGGCTTGACTGCAACATTGAGGTAGCGCTGATCGATACCGAAGGCCAGAAAGCGATCGACGTTTTTTATTTGACTTCACGCGGAAAAAAACTGGAGCCGCAAAAGCAAGAAGTGCTCCGCGAAGTACTGCAGGGCACCCTCGGTTAGTCGGGGGGCAACTCCCTTTTGCAATCGGAGTCAATCGCAGTCAGCGGAAGTCCTTCGGGAGAAAGCGATGTTCTGCTTTTCCATCAGATTCTGCGTTTTCGCCCTGGCAACCTGCTGCCTTTTTCCCGGCTTCCCGGTCGAACCGCAAAGGGAGACTGTCTTCAGCCATTGGAAACGTGTCAGCGAAACGCCAATCGTGTCGCCGACCGGAGCCGATTGGGAAAGCGCAGGCACGTTCAATCCGGCAGTTCTCGCGCGCGACGATAGATTTGTGATGCTCTTTCGCGCCCAGGACGCTGCGGGAACTTCGCGCCTGGGATACGCGGAAAGCACGGATGGAGTTCACTTCACGCGAAAGTACGGCGCCGTGCTCAGCCCGGAAGCGGAGTACGAAAAAGGCGGAGGCGTGGAAGATCCGCGACTGCTACAACTACGCGACCGCTACTATCTGACCTACACCGCCTATAACAAAAAAGATGCGCAACTCTGCCTGGCGGAATCGCTGGATGTAGTCCATTGGAAGCGGCTCGGGGTGATCCTTCCGGCTTACCAAGGAAAATGGAATCGCGGCTGGACCAAGTCCGGCGCCATCGTGCCGGAAAAAATTGCCGGGAAATACTGGATGTACTGGCTGGGAACCGCGGAGGACAAGACCGACCAGATGGGACTGTCTAGTTCAACGGACTTGCTGCATTGGAACGAAGCGACGGATGAGCCGATACTGCCGCGACGCCCGGGAAAATTTGATTCGCGGGTTGTCGAACCGGGCCCGCCGCCGATTGTGACGCCTGACGGTATTCTGTTGATTTACAACGGTGCGGACGACCATCTGGTTTACCGCGCGGGCCTTGCGATATTCGACCGTAAGGATCCGCGCAAGGTCTTGTACCGGAGCGAGCGGCCAGTGTTCGAGCCAGAACGAGAATGGGAGAAAAACGGGCAGGTGGCAAACGTCGTGTTTGTCGAGGGCATGGCCAAGAGAGGAAACCAGTGGCTGTTCTATTACGGCGGAGCCGACAAATATGTTGGCGTGGCTTCCGCACAACCGCCGCCATAGACTAGGAAGGTCAGGAAATCCTTTCCGACCCGGTTTTCGGCCGCAGCGAGTCCAGCATGCGCCGTAAACTTTCCACTAAATCGACAATTTCGCCTTTCCCCTGCACGTCAAATTCAATTTCATTGTCTCCGGCCGCAGCGTGGTCGATCGCTTCTTTCAGGCTCAGCAGGGGCTTGACCACTTGGCGCGGCAGAATGTAGCTGACCCAAATGCTGATGAGCAGTGTCAGCAAGGACACAACCGAGAGGGACCATTCCGCCTCGCGCAGCAACTTTCGTACGTGTGCGTGGTCGTTTTTGACGCGCGTCCAGTTCACCGCTTCCAATTGGGAAGCCATGCGGAGAACCTGGTCGCTGGAATTTTGCAAATCCTGCGTGAGGCGTTGCAAATCGGGATTTGCTTCTTCGATCGTTTTGGAGATCTGATTCTCAAATGAATTGACGCGTTCGCGAAGTTCCTCCATCAGGTGTTCCCGGCTGACGCGCCTTGACCGCTTCGAGAGGTCATTCAGATCGCGTTCATAATCGCGGACCACGTTCTGGACACGATCGGTTGAGGATTGTCCGGGCCGGTCGAGCGCCACGACCGCTTCCGCAAATTGCTGGCGGTAAAGTGCCAGGGATTGAGAAGCTTTTTGCACCGTCTCGATGTCGTTGGTTTCCAGGTTCTGAATGTCCTGTAGGGTTTGCTCGGCTTTGGCAACGGCATCGTGGTTCGCCGCCAAATCAGCGGCGTCATGGAGTAACAGGAAGTTGCGTTCGGCGCGGCGCGCTTCCAACATTTCGATGGACGCTTGTTGGGCAAGAGCAGACGCGGGCGCGTCCACGTTCACGATGCGGTCAACAATCCATCCCATGCGGAAGAGATAGTAAATCGCGAGAAAAATGACGGGTGCGAGGATCAATCTCACCAGCGCGAGACTGTAAGCGGTTCTGCGCTGCAGTGAGTTTCCCGGTGCAAGAATCTTGAAGGACTTTGCAATCACTCTCATGACTTGCCCCCGGGCTGGGGTAAACAAGTGCGCTGGGTCCGTCACTACAGAGTAACGCATTCTTAAGCATCTAAGCTGCTGTAATCGCCCGGGAAGATGCTGTGGGCAAGCGACAGGAATCCGCGTCAACGGGAAAGGCGCAGGGCCTGTTCCATTCGATCATCTGTCGTCGGATTCGTCTTTGCGGTGCAGAGGAACCAAGAACTTATCTGCCACGAAGTCGCCTATTTCGCGGCCGAGGCGTTGGCCAGTGGTGAGATCAAAGCGAAAATGTTGTCCAGCGAAGATGCGACTTAAGGTCGCTTCCTCTGCCGCGGCAGAGAAGCTGGTGAATGAGCGTTCTACGCCGGGAAGAACCTCAGACGTAACGGTCAAGTCGAAACGATCGCGCTCGAAAAAGGAAATCAATACGTCCGAGGCAGCAGCGCTTATGACCGCGTGCGCTCCGGGATAGGACGGGTCAGGAGCGGTTTTGCCCACTTCCGGGAGCCAATTCGGATCGCCAGCCGTTTCAGGATTGTTGTCAGAATCGCCGGCACGAATGGCGGTCACAGGCCGCCAGAAATTGTATGTGTATTTGGCATCGTAAAAGGCGATCACGTCGTCTGCAAGACTCAGGTTAAGCAGCGCGAACAAGCGGGCGTTCTGCGCGGTCGTCAAACTGTGTGCCACCGAGGCCGTTTGCGAAATCTCATTCCAATAGTTTTGAATAGCTCCATTCCAAAACCGCCCGATCAATTGTTCCTCAGGGGTTGCGGTCGTTGTGGTGCCGCCAATTCCTAAAGATTTAATTTGGTTGAAAGCGTCGCTATACGCGTCGCTGGTCAGAAGCGGTGGAGGGCCGGGTCGAAACTGATTCGCACTTTGCAGGGCGAACAAAGTCACGCGGGACCAATGCGTGAATTGCGGCTGGGGCGGAAAATTCGGGGGTGTCGATTGATAATCCCCCGGGGCAGTACCGAAAACGTAGTGGATCGGCTGGGCATTCGAGCCGTCGTTGCTTCGCGCGGCCAAGAGGCTGTCCGCAACGGTCCGGCCAATGCTGATACCTTGCAACTTGTCCTGGCCGTCCGGAATTTGCGCCAGGGATTGTTGAAGTTCGACATCGAGTGTGGCCTTAAATGCCGGGTACAGAGCGACAAGAACTTGATGAGCGCCTGTGACTGCCGCTGCATCCTGGGATGCACTTCGTGGCACGCCCGTGAGGCGGACCAGGTATGGCTGATGCGTTTTATCAATGGCGTTAACCGCATCGTAGATTGCTGCGTGCATGATGGCGAAGCTTCGCGTCGGGTGGACGGTCGGCGACTGGGCGCCAGGTGTACGAACGATTGCGAGAAGGTTTCTATTCCACTGGATCACTGGGTTCACAGGCTGAACGGAGGTCCCCGGAGCCTGATGAGGTGAAGGTGAAGCAGAGCTGCGAAGCGGCAGCAAAAAACTCGCACAAAGCAGCGCGAAATTAATCGAGAACCTTATCATTAGTGATTTCCCCTTCGTTTCTGTGTTATCGGACGATGGCGGTGCGCGGCGTGATGAAATTGCCCCGGCCTTAAACGTTCCTGCAAATAGCTAAACCACAACAGCAGAGAGAAAATTCCCTGTACGATTAAAAACATCCCTCCGGCGGCGAAAATGGGCGACGCGGGGAGAGAGTCAAAGAACCGCGCCGCCCTCGAACGTGCTTACTCTGACTAGACTGGGTCTGGTTCTATTTAATTCCGCGCAGGTGCCAGAATTCTTTCAAATTGGTGCCGTGGCCGAGGCGTTCGGATGGAACACTCGGGCGCGGGGCAGAGCGACCAAGCGGAGACTGCTGGAATAAGGGCACACCATCGCGGCCTGCAGATCGAATCCGACGACGCTGTGCCCCGGTTCTTCCTAGTTAGAACGTGCGCCGGGCGGCATCGGCTTCTTCCGCCAAACGCATCAGCCTATCCACGATCCCGGTGTTGTTACCTGACGGGTCGAGGAAAAGACCGTCTTCAGTAAAGCTGACGACAGAGGCCACCGCGCCTCCCTGTGCTGTAGAGGTCGGGCGGATGATGGAGACCGGGCCGAGACCGGCGTTCAGGAAGAAGGTTGGCTCGGGCATGATGAGATTGGTCTGGAACTTGTTTACGATATTCACGTCCACGGCGCCAGTGACAGGATCGACGCCGATGGTGTTGAGGTTCGGAAAGCTAAGATCGCCGTCCGTGATGCTGGTGGCGTTGCCGGCTTTGTCGTGCCAAGTCTGGAAGTGCGCGATTTCGGAGCCGCCGATACTGAGAAGGATCCGCAAGACTTCCAGGTTCGATACTTTCTGGGCCAGCGCCGGATACAAGCTGCTGCCGCCCTGCTCGATAAACGCGAAGTGGAAACCGGCAGTGTTGGCAATTGCCTGCAGGTGATTGGGTACGCTGCCGTCGGCGTTCAGAACCAGGTCGCCATCGTTGACTGGAATGGCGGGATGCCGTCCCTTGGCAAGATCGGGAACTGCGTTTTCGAAAGTGCCACCGAAATCGGGATTGGCGTTGTCGCTGCGCAGGCGCGTCCACCAGGTGGTATCCACGGTGAGTTGCTTCAAGTTGGTAAGCCGGCCCTTTTGCGGAACTCCCGCTACCTGGCTGGGCGGCAGAGTAGCGAATTCGCCGAGGTCGATGGTCTTGGCGCCCTTCGATGCCAGATAGTTGTTGAGAAACCGATGGTGGCTGATCTCGTCGTCGGTATTGTCCGCGATGTACTGCGGCATGTCGCCGTCGAGCACCTCGAGTGCTGTGATGTAGTTCGGAGCCAGACCGGTGACGATTTTCTGGCCGTTCAGTTCCAGATCAATTGGCGAGTGCCCTTGATTGGTGGCGCCGCCAAGTTCCGCGTATTGAATCCACAAATCGGCCTCGACCTGTTCGAGCGCGCTCAGGAAAGTCAGAATCGCGATGTCGCCCTTGGTGATTGGCCGGTGGTCGTCCGCTTCTCCGGCGAAGGCTACCGGGCTGGCAGGCAACATCGCCGTGCCGATGGTCGCTGCACTTGCGACCATCCCCGTCTTTAAAAAGGACCGACGGTTCCTGGAACGAGTAAAGACACTTCCCTTTTCTTTCATTGAGTCTCCTTTTCACGATCGAGTTCCGAAGTGGCATGAGTAGCCTGCCAAGCGTAAGAAATAGGCCAACTCCCGACGGACATCACCTAACGCAGCGCGAGGCAAACAGACGACGGAATGGCGATCCTTTTTGCGGATCGGACTCCGAGCCTTCGGCGAGGCCTGGAATAAAAACCCTGGCGCTCTGGTCAGGTTGACTACACTCGGTAGGGCTTTATTCCGCGGTAGAAAGGAGTCGCGTGTAATATTTTTGTCCGCGAAAGGACATAGATTGGTATCGCGATCGATCTCCCGCCCGGGTGCCGGTGCGCGACATCGCGCTGAATTCAAAAGTTAGATGGAAGAGTATGGGATGGAATAAGACAGGCCCAGCGCTAGTCTGATAATACAAACCTCAACCAAGCGGCGGCGCGGGCATACTCTACGGCGCTACAACTCGCGCTGCTGCCTCTGATTCTTTTCCGTTGCGACTAGAAACGCACTCACTTCCGCAGGATGCAGGCCTGTGCAATTCTCGCCAGACGAAATGAATTCTCGCCTAACGGCTTCCTCTCCGCAAAAAAAGAGCAGGGTTCCACGGAATATTTTAACGGATCAACGCGTCTCCATAATGAGCGTCGGCATTTGACGCCCAAGAAAACAAAGACGGTATTTTTTCGAAACGCATGGCCGCGAAAAAAGAAGGAAGGAACAAGTGAAGAGAAAAACTGTATGGCTTTTCGGTTTGTTTCTAACCGTAGTGGTTCTGACGCTGCTGCTCGCGGCAGGTGCGCCGGGCAGTTCAGCGACGCCCCCGCAAGCCGCAAGTGCGGAAGTGAAAGTCGATA
>Ga0210406_10000806_pt1 | contig 40907 bp, 32 predicted proteins | sample IncBWC30MmetaG_FD_155454 | JGI IMG/M metagenome (GOLD analysis project Ga0210406, IMG submission 155454) | Forest soil microbial communities from Barre Woods Harvard Forest LTER site, Petersham, Massachusetts, United States - Inc-BW-C-30-M | ecosystem: Environmental > Terrestrial > Soil >... | reverse complement strand
TGCCAGCCGCTGATTCAGCCGGTCGATCACGGTCGAAAACAGAACCCGTCCGACCACAGCCATCGCGGTCAGCAGCGCGATTGCAGTCGTTGCACTTGCCCGCCCGATCATGGGGTCGAGAAATGAAATGAGATGGACGATGAAGCCGACTTGCGCGAACAGCACAAGTGCGAACGCCGTCGTCACCGAGAGAAAGCCAATGTCGCGTAGCGCGCGGGCGCGGATCTGCGAGGCGGACAGAGCGTCGGTCGTTCGCGCCACCGCGCTGCCCGGCAGCAGCGGCGGCCGTCCGACAAAGATCAGGACAACCGGCACCACCAGCACGACCATCAAGCCAGCCGCGATTAGCATGGCCTGCGGAAAGCCGAAATGGCCGATCGCGACGACAAGCAGGGGCACACCGGCTATGCCGCCAAAGCTCGCGCCGTTCAGCGCGTGGCTGATCGCCATGCCCCGCTTCTTGTTGAACCACAGGCCGAGCGTATTGGTGATCATGGCGAGACTCATGCCGGCCCAGCCGAAAGCCAGCGCGGCATTCGCCAGGTAAAGCTGCCAGGGCTCGCGCACCTGGCCGAGCGAAATCGCCGCAACGGCGGTGGCGCATGTGCCCGCGACGAGGCAGGTGCGCGGACCAAATTTCCTGACCGCCTCGCTGACGAAAACGACGATCACCGCGCCGAACAGGTAGAAGAAGGTTGTCGCGCCGGAGATCAATGACGCCGGCCACCCGTGCTGCTGATGCAACTCGGCGAGATAGACGCTCTGGCCATAGAAGCCGAACGCCCAGCCGAAGGTCGCCACCAGAGATCACATGAATGAAGAGATCAATCAAAGCTCGGCTCGGGAAACTCGTCCACCGCCTGCAGCCGCGCGCGACGCTTGGCGACGCGCTTAGCGAAAGATGTGAACGTCAGCATGGCGAGACCCAGCAGCACCGGCGGATAGACCACGAGATTCACCGCCGACCAGCCGTAATTCGCCAGCAACTGGCCCGAGGAGAACGATCCGATCGCCATCGTGCCGAACACAAGGAAATCGTTGAATGCCTGCACCTTGTTGCGCTCCTGTGGCAGATGCGTTTCCAGCACCAGCGCGGACGCACCGATGAAAGCGAAATTCCAGCCCGCGCCCAGCACTATCAATGTCGCCCAGAAATGCATCGCCGTGATGCCGGAAAGGCCGATGGTCGCCGCAGTGGCCTCCAGCACCAGCCCCAGCGCGACCATCGCCGGCGCGCCGAAGCGCGCGATCAGCGCGCCGGTAAAGAAACTCGGCCCGTACATGGCGACGATGTGCCACTGAATGCCGAAATTGGAATCGCTGACGGAAAGTCCGCACATCTTCATCGCAAGCGGCGCCGAGGTCATCACCAAATTCATCATGGGATAGGCGATGACGCCGCATAAGGCGGCCGCGATGAAACGCGGCTGGCGCGCGATCTCGAACAATGGCCGCCCGCCATGCAGATCGGACGGCGCGGGCTTCGGCGCATCGACGCCGGAAAGAATAGCCATCGCGATCAGCGCGACCGCGGCCTGCATCACAAAGCTGAAGGCGAACAGATAAGGCGGCCAGACATCCATGGTCCATTGCACAAGCTGTGGACCAAGCACGCCCGCGAACACGCCGCCCGCCATCACCCAGGAGACGGCCTTCGGCCGGTACCCTGCGCTCGCGCCATCGGCGGCGGCGAAGCGATAGGATTGCGCCACCGCGCCATAGAGGCCGCCAAGGAAGGTGGCACAGCAGAACAGCCAGAACACGCCGTGCAAAATCGCCAAGGAGGCGATGAGCCCGGTCAGCATGCCGCAGCCGGTGCCAATGATGAAAGCAACCCTGCGGCCATAGGCGCGCGAGATCGCGCCGGCCGGCAGCGTGCCGGTCGCAAGCCCCAGCACATACATCGACAGCGGCACGGTCGCGAGCGAAACATCCGGCGCCAGCGTCGCGCCGACGATCGAGCCGGTGGCAAAGATCACCGCCGAATTCGCCCCGGTCAGCGCCTGCGCCGCCGCGAGCCGCACCACGTTGGAGCGCACGCGCGCGTCATTGGCGATCTCATCGCCGGCCGTCACATCGGTCATCGGCACTTCCACCCCAGGAGCGCCCCTGAGGGCGGCGTTTCGTTGCCGCAACTATGAAGGGGCGCCGCGCGTCGTTCAACCGACGCAATCGGGCGCGGGCTATGCGGGTGACGCACATTGGACAGAACGCAGCGGATTGCGTTATCAGAGATTGTATTCGGCAGAGTTAGCGGAGTTCGAGCGATGGACATCGATGACAGACCCACCATCGCCGCTCCCGATGATGATCCCTATATTTGGCTGGAGGAGATCGAAGGGGAACGCGCGCTGGACTTCGTAGCGCGACAGAGCCGGCTGACGCTCGACCGATTCGGCAGCGCCGCATTCGAGAGAGACCGCGACACGCTCGCGGCCATCTACGACCGGCCCGACAATATTCCCTATGTCACGCGCCGCGGCGGCCTGCTCTACAATCTCTGGAAGGATGCCGATCATCCGCGCGGCCTGTGGCGCCGGACGACGCCTGAGGAGTACCGCAAAGGCGAGCCGCAATGGGAGACGCTGCTCGATGTCGACGCGCTCGCAACGGCGCAGGGCGAAGACTGGCTGCTGGCGCCTTGGACGGCAACACTGCCCGGATCGTCTCCTCGGGCGATCCTCAGCCTGTCGCGCGGTGGCAGCGATGCCGTGACGCTGCGCGAATTCGACATGGATGCCAAGGATTTCGTTGCTGATGGTTTCGTGCTGCCCGAAGCGAAGGGCGGCGCTACCTGGCTCGATGGCGACACGCTCTTGCTGTCGAGCGCCTACGGTGAGGGGATGGCGACGACGTCCGGCTATGCCCGCACCATCCGGCTGTGGCGGCGCGGCCAGGACATCGACAAGGCGCCGGTCATCTTTGAGGCGAGAAGCCGCGACCATATGGCCGTCTACGCGTTCGTCGATCGCACCGTGTCACCGCTGCGCGTGGGATTCATCGAAAAGCTGGATTTCTTCAATCATCATGTCTGGTTTGGCGATGCGACTGGGCCGCGCGTGAAGCTCGACGTGCCGAGCGACACCTGGATCGAGTCTCATCAGGACTGGCTGGTGGTGAAGCTGCGGACAGAATGGACGATCGATGGACGAACGTTTGCGCCGGACGTCGTGCTGAGCATATCACTGTCGGCCTTCCTCGCAGGCAGCCATGATTTCACCATCGTCTTCGCGCCGGGACCGCGGCGATCGTTGCAGGGCTTCTTCTGGGCCGCCGATCGATTCATCCTGTCGATCCTCGACGAGTTGCGGCCGGTGTTCGAGGTCTGCACACCGTCGGCCGATGGCTGGACGCGCACGACCTTGCCGGGGCTTCCCGAGATCGGCGTCATCCACGTCAACCGGCTCGATTGGCACGAAACCGAAAGCAACGGCGATTTGCATGTCGATATGCAGGACCCGCTGACGCCACCCGCATTGGCGCTGATCGAAGGCGTCGGCAGCCCGACGATATTGAAGCAGCAGCAGCCGACATTTACGACGGACGGTCTCGTGATCAGGCGCCATGAAGCCATATCCATCGATGGCGAACGCATTCCCTATGTGCAGACCGGGCCCGCACAGGAAACGGGCGAGGCGCCGGTCTATATGACCGGCTACGGAGGCTTCGGCATGCCAGAGCTGCCCTATTACAGCGCAGCGCTCGGCAAGATGTGGCTTGAGCACGGCGGCACCTGCATCCGCGCCAATATCCGCGGCGGCGGCGAGTTCGGCACACGCTGGCACGATGCCGGCCGATATGCCGGCAAGCGGCTGACCCATGACGATTTCGCCGCAGTCGCGGCCGACCTCGTCAAGCGCGGCATCACGCGTCCCGAAAGGATCGCGGCCGAAGGCGGATCGAACGGCGGCATCCTGATCACCAACATGCTGGTCCGCTATCCCGAACGCTTCGGCGCGCTGTTCTGCACGATCCCGCTGATCGACATGCGCCGCTACACGAAGCTGCTCGCCGGGGCGAGCTGGATCGCGGAATATGGCGATCCCGACAAATCAGACGAATGGGCGTGGCTGCAAACCTATTCGGCCTATCATCTGGCGAAGCCCGGACAGGCTTATCCGCCGATCCTGATCGCGACCACGCGGCGCGACGACCGCGTGCATCCGGGCCACGCGCGCAAGATGACCGCGAAGCTGCAAGCCATGGGCTATGAGGCCTATCTCTACGAGCCCGCCGCCGGCGGTCACGGCTACGGCAAGGACAACAAGGAACGCGCCGCGTTCATCGCGCTCGGACACACATTTCTGAGAGACAAGATCGGCTGGTCGGACACCGACATATGACACCGCTTGACCGGCTCAGTTCGCCTTCGGTCGGCCGAACACCAGGATGAGATTGTTGGCTGGCATCTCCACGGTTTCCAACAAAGCGAGGCCAGCGGCCGAAGCCAACTTCTCGATATCGACAATATCGCGCACGCCCCACTCTGGATTGCCTTCGCGCAGGCTCGTATCAAACACGGCGTTGGAGACTGCGGAGTGCTTGCCGTCGCGCTTGAACGGACCATAAAGAAAGAAACGCCCGTCGGCGCGCAGCGCGCGTCCGGCGCCGGCGAACAGGCCTTCGGCGACGTTCCATGGCGCGATGTGGACCACATTGGCGCAGAACAGAGCGAGCAGCTCGCGCGGTGCCCCCTCGCCTCGCATCTTGTCCCACCAGGCGGGATCGGAGAGATCGATCCGCAGCGGCGGCTTCACATTCGAAAGCTTCGCACGGAGGCGCCAGGCCTCGATGCTCTTCAAATGCTGTTCGTTGAGGTCGCTCGGCCACCAAATGATGCCGGGCGTTTCGCGGGCAAAATAAACCACATGCTGCCCCGTGCCGCTGCCGGCCTCCAGGACGTCGCCGGATTTGCCGGATAGGAACTTCTGCAATACCGCCCAGATCGGCTCATGATTGCGGTGGAAGGCTGCCGCATCAAGGCGGCCGTCAGCTTCAATCGGCCGGCCGTCTTTACCAAATTCAACGACGTATTCCGCCATGGATGGCCTCGATCTTAAGCTGGATTGCCAATCTGTGGTGTTTATGCTTTTGACCGCCTATAGTCCTATCAGAAACGTTTGATTGTCATTAACGATGAAACACGTCTTGTTTTCGGCTCTTGCGCTGGCGCTGTTGACCGGCATGATGACAGTCTCAGCCCGCGCGCAGTCCGGCGCCGCCGAGGGACAGAAGCTGGCATTCGATCGTGGCAAGGGCAACTGCCTGACCTGTCATCAGATCAAGGGCGGCGATCTCCCAGGCACGATCGGGCCACCATTGAAGGACATTAAGAGCAAGTACCCCGATCGCAACGAGCTTGTTGCAATCGTCACCGACGAAACCAAGCGTAACCCGTTGACCGTGATGCCGCCATTTGGACGAAATCGCATTTTGACGGAGCAGGAGATCAGCGCGATCGTCGATTTCCTGCAAACGTTGTAATGACATTCGGAGACCCGCATGAGTATTATTTATTCCATTCCGGCCACGCGCCGGCTGATGCTGCAAGGGGCAGGTTCGGTCGCACTTCTTGGCCTCGGCGGCATCCCGTTCGCCGTCCCTGCAATTGCTGCAGCCAACGACAAATATCCGGAGGAAGCGTTCAGGCAGAAGAGCGACGCTGACGCGATCAAGGCGCTTTACGGCAAGCCGCACGAGGCATCCGACAAGGTCAAGCTCGACGCGCCGGAAATCGCCGAGAACGGCGCGGTGGTGCCGGTCTCGGTGACGACGACGCTTGCCGACGTCACCTCGATCGCCTTCTTCGTCAGCGAAAACCCTAGCGCGCTGGCGGCAAGCTATCAGATCCCCGCCGGCACGGTGCCGAGCGTCGCGAACCGGCTGAAGATGGCCAAGACCTGTAACGTGATCGCAATCGTGGAGTCCTCGGGCAAGCTTTATAGCGCGACCAAGGAAGTCAAGGTCACCGTCGGCGGCTGCGGCGGCTGATTTCGAGGAGATATTCGATGGCATCAACCATTCGCGTACGCGCCATTTCGAACGGCGACACCACCGAGGTGCAGGCGCTGGTCCAGCACCCGATGGATTCCGGTTTCGTCAAGGACGCACAGGGGCAGACCATCCCGCCGCATTTCATCGAGCAACTGACGTTCGAGCACAATGGCAAGAAGGTGTTCGTCGCCAATTGGGGTCCGGCCGTCTCCAAGGACCCCTATGTCAAGTTCGCCTTCAAGGGCGCAAACAAGGGCGACGAGATCAAGATCGGCTGGGTCGACAACAAGGGCACGAGCGACGCGACCACGGCAAAGATTCAGTGACAATGAGAATGCGGTTTGCGATCCGTCTTGCTTCTGTTGCGCTGGCGCTCGCTGTTGTGGCGGTCGCCGGACGACCCGCGCGCGCGGCGAACACGCCAGATCCTGTCGCCGATGCCAAGGCATTCCGGAAGTTCTTCACCGACAAGTTCCCCACGCTGAAGTCGAACGATTTCGTCAACGGTCCCTATTCGATGAATGAGGACCTGCGCCGGCAATGGGAGGAGAAGGAGCAATTCCCGCCTTACGAATTCGCGCTCGAAGCCGGCAAGGAGATGTTTGCAAAGCCCTTCAAGAACGGCAAAACCTACGCGGATTGTTTTCCGAATGGCGGCATCGGCATCCGCCAGAACTATCCTTATTTCGACCAGAAGGAAGGCAAGGTCATCACGCTGGAACTCGCGCTCAACCGCTGCCGCGAGGCCAATGGCGAAGCGCCGTTCTCCTATGTGAAGGACGAGATGGCTTCGCTCACCGCCTATATGGCCTACACCTCGCGCGGCAAGCCGATGGACATCAAGATTCCCAATGATCCGCGCGCGCTCGAGGCCTATGAGAACGGCAAGCGCTATTTCTACACCCGGCGCGGCCAGCTCAATTTCTCCTGCGCCACCTGCCACGTGCAGAGCCCTGGCGAGCGTATCCGCGCTGAGATATTGGCACCTGCACTCGGCATTCTGAACGCTATGCCGATCTACCGCTCCGAATGGAGCGGCATGGGCACGATCAGCCGCCGCTTCACCACCTGCAACAGCCAGATCCGCGGCGTGCCGCTCGATCCGCAGGACGAGGATTATCGCGATCTCGAATATTATCTCTCCTATGTCAGCAACGGATTGCCGATCTCCGGCCCGGGCGCGCGGCCATGAACGGGAAGCAGGGGAGCGGAGGCCAGAGGGCAGGGATGCGTGCGCTGCTTTTGATCGCGGGCTTGCTCTGCGCCGGCTCTGCGCCCGCGCTTGCGGCCTCTGAAGCCGATTTCAAGGCGGCCTTTGCCGCGGCCGAGGCCGCCGAGAAGGAGGCAGGCCAGTTGCGCAATCAATGGACCACGACGGAAGCAGCTTTGACGGCAGCGAAGAAGGCGGCGGCCGCGGGCAACTTCGACCAGGCGGTGGCGTCCGCGAAGGAAGCCGAGGCGCTCGCCAAAGCCTCCATCTTCCAGGCGACCAGCGAGAAGGAACGCTGGAAGGACATGGAAATCCGTTGAGCTTGCTGCGAGGGCGCGGAGACCGAGCAATGACCATCCGCCGCCGGGAGTTTCTCAAGGTATCGGCGACTGCAGCGCTGGCGGGCTCGCTGCCGCGCCCGGCGCGCGCCGCAGTCGACAACCCGAGCGTCTACGAAATCGAGCGCTTCGGCAACGCGCGCATCCTGCACATCACCGATACGCATGCGCAGCTCAAACCGGTCTATTTCCGCGAGCCGAGCGTCAACATCGGCATCGGCGAGATGCAGGGCCGTCCACCGCATCTGGTCGGCAAGGCATTTCTCGATCGCTTCGGCATCTCGCCTGACAGCGCCGACGCTTATGCCTTCACCAGCATCGATTTCGAGAAATCCGCACAGCGCTTCGGCAGAGTCGGCGGCTTCGCGCATCTGAAGACGCTGATTGACCGGCTGCGTAGCGATGTCGGCCAAGGACACTCGCTGCTGCTCGATGGCGGAGACCTCTGGCAGGGCACAGGCCTTGCCAACGCCATGCAGGGCGCGGACATGGTGGACGCGGCCAACCTGCTCGGCATCGAGGCGATGACCGGCCATTGGGAGTTTACCTATGGCGAAGCCGTGCTGCGCGCCAATCTCGAACGCTTCAAGGGGGAATTCCTGGCGCAGAACGTCTTCCTCACCGACGAAGCCGCGTTCAACGATGCCAAGGCGTTCGATCCCGCCTCGCGACGCGTGTTCAAGCCCGCCATGATCAAGGAAGTCGGCGGTTATCGCGTCGCCGTGATCGGACAGGCCTTTCCTTACGTGCCGATCGCGCATCCCAAGCGCTTCACGCCGGATTGGACCTTCGGGATTCGCGAAGAGGAGCTGCAGAAGCTCGTCGATACGCTGCGCGGCAATGAGAAGGCCGATGCGGTGCTCCTGCTGTCGCACAACGGCATGGATGTCGATTTGAAGCTCGCAAGCCGCGTCACCGGCATCGACATCGTTCTTGGCGGCCACACCCATGACGCGGTTCCCCAGCCGATCGCGGTCAGGAATTCCGGCGGTGCGACGCTCGTCACCAACGCCGGCTCGAATGGAAAATTTCTCGCCGTGCTCGACCTCGAAATCGCCAAGGGAAAAATCAAGGATCTGCGCTATCGCCTGCTGCCGGTCTACGCGGAACTGCTAAAGCCGGACCCGGCGATGGACGCGCTGATCGAAGGGATGCACGTGGCGCACGCAAAAGAGTGGACCGACCAGATCGGAACCGCGGACCGCCTGCTCTTTCGCCGCGGCAATTTCTCAGGCCCCATGGACCAATTGATCTGCGATGCCTTGCGCAATCAGCTCGATGCCGAGATCGCGCTGTCGCCCGGCTTTCGCTGGGGCACGACTGCGCTCGCGGGCCAGGCACTCACCATGGAAGACGTGCTGGCGGAAACCGCTATCACCTACGCCGAAACCTATATGCAGAGCATGACGGGAAGCCAGATCAAGGACGTGCTCGAAGACGTCTGCGACAATCTGTTCAATGCCGATCCCTATTACCAGCAGGGCGGCGACATGGTGCGCGTCGGCGGTCTTTCGTATACATGCACGCCAACTGAAAGCGTCGGGCGGCGGATTTCCGAATTGACGCTGGAGAACGGCAAGCCGCTTGCAGCCGGCAAGAGCTACAAGGTGGCGGGCTGGGCCTCCGTCAACGCACAAACGGGTAAGCCGGTGTGGGACGTGTTCGCCAAGCATCTTCGCACGGGTCTTGCATCGTCGCCGCGCGGCGGCAGCGTGACCCTGAGAGGTGTCGACGGCAATCCTGGCATCACGGGATAGGCGCTTGGAGGTTCAAGCCGCGCTGCAACATGTGGCCTTCTCTCGACTGAAAACGATCATATATCGCTACTCGCTTTCAAAGATTCCTGCCGTCATTGTGAAGCCGCGTTCTGCAAGCTCGCGTTATGCCCGATCCCGACATGCCGGGATCGCAAGTCAATTTGGATATCGACCATGATCTTTCGTCAGCTCTTCGACAGCGTGTCCGGGACCTACAGCTATTTGCTGGCGAGCCGCGCGGGCGGCGAGGCGCTGATCCTCGACCCCGTGCTGGAAAAAGCCGACCGCTACTGCCAATTGCTGCGCGAGCTTGATCTGAAGCTCGTCAAGGCCGTCGATACGCATCTGCATGCCGATCACGTCACTGGGCTTGGCGAACTGCGCGACCGCACCCACTGCATCACGATCATGGGCGAGCAGAGCAAGGCCGACGTGGTGTCGATGCGCGTGTCCGACGGTGACAAGGTCACGATCGAAGGCATCTCGCTCGACGCGATGTATACGCCCGGCCACACCGACGATTCCTACAGTTACTTGATGGGCGATCGCGTCTTCACCGGCGATACGCTTCTGATCCGCGGCACCGGACGCACCGACTTCCAGAACGGCTCCGCGCGAGCGCAATACGATTCGATCTTCAACCGGCTCCTGAAACTGCCGGAGGAGACGCTGGTGTACCCTGCGCACGACTACAAGGGCGACACGGTCTCCACCATCGGGGAGGAGAAGCACTTCAATCCGCGGCTGCAGGTGCGCTCGGTCGACGAATATGTCGAGCTGATGGCCAATCTGAAGCTGCCCAATCCGAAGATGATGGATGTCGCCGTGCCCGCGAACATGCATGTCGGGCTGCACCAGGAAGATCTCGCCAAGCAGGGCCGGGCGCTGACCGCCCTTGAAGCCATCGCGAGCCTCGGCAAGCCCGATATCCTGCTGGTCGATCTGCGCGAGACCGGGGAGCGCGCCAAGCACGGCACGCTGGCCGGCGCGCTGCATGCGCCCTATCCCGCCATCGACGAGAGCCTGAAGCCCGGCGGCATGTTGCGCGAGGTGGCGGCTGCGACCGGGCGCCGCATCGTGTTCTTCTGCGCCTTCGGCGAGCGTTCGGCGATGGCCGTCAACGCCGCCAAGGATGCGGGCCTTCTCAATGCTGCGCACATCGCAGGCGGCATCGATGCCTGGAAGAAGGCCGGCGGGCCGGTCCAGCACGGCTAGATGTTTTTCGGGCTGCCGTCTCAAGGGGATCGTATGGGTGCCAAGGGCAGGAAGGAGCGGCTGCCGAAGAAGGCGGAAGACGGGCCGAAGAGGCCGCAGCCTCCGCCGGACACGGAAGAGGACTACGAGGACGGCGACATCGCCACGCCGAAGCGCGACCGCTACGGCACGGATGACGAGCCGTTGTGACGGGCTTTGTGATTCCATCCCTCCACCGTCATTCCGGGGCGCACGAAATGCGAACCCGGAATCTCTAGATTCCGGGTTCCATACGGAGCCTGTCATCGGGCGCGCGTTCGCGCGACCCGTTGGCCTGGCCCCCCGGAATGACGGCGTCGAGAAACTTATCCCCGCCGCCAACCGCCGGTTCCGGCTGCCCATCGCGGAGGCAGCCATGCAGCTCTATTCATGGACAGATAACCGCTCCCGACGATAGTTTGGCGCGAAAACCGCACTGGAATTGCCTCACCAATGGTCGATGTTCTTGCCGCACCGCAGCAAACCAAGGCTGACGCCTCGTTGCGCACGCTGGGTCTGGTCTCGACCGCCCACTGGGTGAGCCATTTCCATATGCTGGTGCTGCCGATGCTGTTTCCCTTTCTGAAACAGCAGCTAGGCGTCGGCTATATCGAGCTCGGCTTCGCGCTGACCGTGTTCGCGGTTGTCTCAGGCCTGACTCAGGCGCCGCTCGGCTACATCGTCGACCATGTCGGGGCGCGCAAGATCCTGCTCGCCGGCCTGTGCGTCGCGGGCTTCGCGCTGATCATGCTCGGCCTGCATCTCAGCTACTCCTGGCTGATCGCGAGCGCCGTGCTGCTCGGGCTTGCCAACAGCGTCTACCACCCCGCCGACTATGCGATCCTGTCTGCGCATATGGACGAGGCGCGGATGGGCCGCGCCTTCTCGATCCACACTTTCGCGGGCTTTCTCGGCGGCGCCGTGGCGCCTGCCGTCGTGGCGGCGCTGGTTACGATTGTCGGCGGCGCCGGCGCGCTGATCGCGGCCGGTGCAGTCGGCCCGCTGGTGGCGCTGCTGCTGGTCGTGTTCGGCCTTCCCGACGCCGGCGCGATGCGCAGGCAGGGCGGCGCGAGGGCGCCACAGAAGAACATCATCACGCCGGCCCTGATCGTGCTGACGATCTTCTTCATGCTGCTCGGTCTGTCCAGCGCGGGCATCGGCAATTTCGGCGTCGTGGCGCTGATGAGCGGCTACGGCGCTTCCTTCCCGACTGCCAATATGGCGCTGACGGCCTATTTCGGCGCAAGCGCAGCCGGCGTGCTCGCGGGCGGCTTTCTCGCCGACCACACCGTGCGCCACGGCCAGGTCGCGGCGGCCTGTTTCGCGGTCAATGCCGCGGTCGTCCTGGTGATCGCGCTGGTGTCACTGCCGCCGATGCTGCTCATTGCAGCCATGATGGCCGCGGGCTTCCTCGGCGGGGTCATCGCGCCCTCACGCGACATGCTGGTGCGCAGCGCGGCGCCGCCGGGCGCTGCGGGACGCGCTTTCGGCATCGTCTCGACCGGTTTCAATTTCAGCGGCATTGTGAGTCCGCTGCTGTTCGGCTGGATCATGGACCAGAACATGCCGCACTGGGTGTTCGGGGCGTCCGCCGCATTCATGATGCTGACCGTCGTGCTGGCCCCCTTCACCGAGCGCCGCTCCCAGTCCGGGCGCGCCGACGCGGAGCCGGCGCAGCCCTGAACCTCATTCCCGGCGGTTGACTGCCTCGGCCGCGCGCCGATGATGCAGCAGACCAATTCAAGAACCGGGAAGAAACGCCATGACAGCCAATCCGGACCTCGTCATTCGCGGCGGCACCATTGCTGACGGGAGCGGCGGCGATTTGTTCGAGGCCGATATCGCGATCAAGGACGGCCGCATCACCGAGGTCGGCAAGGTCTCAGGCACAGGCAAGGACGAGATCGACGCCAGAGGCAAGCTCGTGGCCGCAGGCTTTGTCGACGTCCACACCCATTATGACGGCCAGGTCACCTGGAGCCAGGACATCACGCCCTCTTCGCAGAATGGCGTCACCACCGCGGTCATGGGCAATTGCGGCGTCGGCTTCGCGCCCTGCCGGCCGGACGATCATTTGAGGTTGATCCAGCTGATGGAGGGCGTCGAGGACATTCCCGAGCCGGTGCTGAGCGCCGGCATTCCGTGGGCCTGGGAAAGCTTCCCCGACTACATGGACTGGCTCTCCAACCGCAGTTTCGACATCGACATCGGCGCGCAACTGCCGCATGCGGCGCTGCGCGTCTATGTGATGGGCGAACGCGGCGCGCGCCGCGATCCCTCGACGGCCGACGACAACAGGGCGATGGCGAGGCTGGCAAGCGAAGCCGTGCGCGCCGGAGCGCTCGGTTTCTCGACCTCGCGCACCCTCAACCATCGCACCTCGACCGGCGATTTCACGCCCACCTTGAAAGCCGGCGAGGATGAGCTGACCGCGATCGCGGATGCGATATACGGCATCGGCCCCACCGTGCTGCAATTCGTGCTTGATCCGTCGACCCTCGGCGAAGATCTGCCGATGATGCTGCGGGTGGCCGAGAACACCAAATGCCCGATCACCTTCTCGATCACCCAGAATGACCGGGCACCGCAGCGCTGGCGCCAGACGCTCGCGACCATCAATGACGCCGCCGCGCGCGGGCTCAACGTCACCGCGCAGATCGCGGCGCGCCCGGTCGGGCTGCTGCTCGGGCTCGAATTGTCGCGCAATCCGTTCCAGACCCATCCAAGCTACAGGGCGATCGCGAACCTGCCGCTCGCCGAACGGGTGGCGCGGCTGCGCCAGCCGGAGGTACGCGCGGCGATCCTGAGCGAGAATGCGAGCGACACCGACGATCCGCTGTTCTTCCGGCCGAACTACGAAAAGATGTATCTGCTCGGCGATCCCCCGGATTACGAACAGCCGCCGGAGAAGGCGCTGGGCGCGCAGGCCCGCCGCGAGGGCCGGCGGCCGGAGGAACTGGCCTATGATGCGATGCTGACAGATGAGGGCCGCGGCATGCTTTATGTGCCCTTCCTGAACTATGCCGACGGCAATCTCGATGCGACGCGCGAGATGCTGTGCGATCCGCGTTCGGTGCCGGGCCTGAGCGACGGCGGCGCGCATTGCGGCATCATCTGCGATGCGAGCTTTCCGACCTATCTGTTGACTCACTGGACGCGCGACCGCACACGCGGCGAGAAGCTGTCGATCCCGTTCGTGGTCGCCGCGCAATCGCGCAAGACCGCGCTATCGGTCGGGCTCACCGACCGCGGCCTGCTCGCGCCGGGCTACAAGGCCGACGTCAACGTGATCGATTATGACCGGCTGCATCTGCATCCGCCGAAAGTGCATTATGACCTGCCGGTCCGCGGACGGCGTCTCTTGCAGCAGGTCGACGGCTATGACGCAACCATCGTCTCCGGCGTGATCACGCAACGCGACGGCGCCCCCACCGGCGCACGCCCCGGCCGCCTGCTGCGAGGCGCGCAGGGAGGTTTGAATTGAGGCGATGTTGCGCATCCGCGCCGCGCATACTCGGTGTCGTCCCCGCGAAAGCGGGGATCCATAACCGCAGGCCTCCGTTGCCGACGAAGGACGTCTGCCATTTTGCAAAAAGCGATGGATTCCGCTGTATGGGTCCCGGCGTTCGCCGGGACGACAGAGAGATTTTTTCCTCACGCGAATTCCGGCGCGACGGTTTCGCGAGCCGCCGTCAGCCGCGCGCGTTCGGTGTTGGGCCAGAGCAACAGCAGGCCGAGCAATCCGGAGGCAATCATGATCGCCGCGTTGATGGTGAAGCCGGTCATGTAGCCGTCGAGCGGCGTCGCTGATGACTGGATGACATGGCCCATGACCGACGGGGCGATGATGCCCGCGAGCGTATAGATCGCGCCATAGATCGCGATGACGGCGCCGCGCTGCGACACCGGCGTGAACTCCCCGAGCATCGGCGGGCAGACGACGTAGATCGAGCCGCACAGGCCGGAGCCGGCGACGAGCAGCGCGATCTGCAGGCTCGTCCCGTCGACATGCGGCATCGTTGCCAGGATGAAGCCACCGACGATCAGGGGCACCGAGCCCAGCACACCGCGTGCGCGGCGGGTTGAGACGCCGCGCGCCATGAGGACCTGCGAGAACCACCCGGTCAGCAGCACGACCGTGGCGCCGAACACCCAGGGCAGGATCGAGATGAAGCCAGCCTGCTGTTGCGAGAAGCCGAGCCCATTGACAATGAAGGGCGTGAACCAGGTCAGCCCCAGCGACAGCGCCCAATAGGCCCCGAAGGTCGCCGCACAGCAGCCGATGAAAGTGCGCGAAGTCAGGAGTTGGAAATAGGGGATCTTCCGTTCGCGCACCGCCGAGACGTTGGCCTCGACCAGCGGTCCCTCCTCGCCGAGCACGAGCCATGCGGCAGCCCACATCAGGCCAAGCACGCCAAGCGCGCCGAACGCATAATGCCAGCTATAATGCACGATCAGAAAATTCAGCGCCGGCACCGCGATGATCACGCCGAACGCCGAACCCTGGGACAGAATCGCGGTCGGCAGCGTCCGCTTCTCGTCGGGAAACCATTTGTAGATCGCATGCGCGGCGACCGCAAAGGCCGGTCCCTCGCCTGCGCCGAGGATGATGCGGCAGATCAAAAGCGTAGTGAACCCGACCGTGCCCACCATCGGAAACTGCGCCAGCGACCAGATCAGCGCCAGCACCAACAGCACCCAGCGTGTCGGGACGCGATTGACGATGAAGCCAACCACAATGGCCGAGATAGAGAACAGGAAGAAGAAGGACGAGCCGAGCAGGCCGAATTGCTCCGGCCCAAGCTTCAGCTCGTTCATGATCGGCACGCCGGCAAGACCGACCACGATCTTGTCGGCGAAATTGACCAGCATGAACAGGAACAGCAGAGAGGTGATCCTCCAGGCGCCTTTCGGTGTTTCTCCGGGTGATGTTTCTCTCGGTGACGTTTCTCTTGGCGATGTTTCTCTTGGCGATGTTTCCCCGGGTCGCGTCTCTGTACGCAGCGTCTCCTTGGGCGTCGATTGCGCGGCCATGGTCCTTCCCCATCGATATCGGTTCGTTGGCCCCGTCGGCGAGGCGATCCGCGATGCTACCTGCCGGATGACGGCCTGTGCAACCCGGCAGTTCCGTCCTCGCCTTTTGAGCGGCTCACGATCGCGTCGCTGGTATGATTGAGGCCGTGATCTCGCAAGAGCGCCCTGCTATGTTGCATCCGCCATCTTCGAAAGGCTTTGCTTCGCCCGGCATGGCGAATGGTAACGAGATCGTGCTGAGCGTTCGCAACCTGACCAAGACCTATCGCTCCGCCGGCGAAGAAGTTGCCGTGCTGCGCGGCGTCGATCTTGATGTCTCGGCCGGCGAACGCGTCGCGCTGACAGGCGAATCCGGTTCTGGGAAGAGCACGCTGTTGCACCTGATCGCGGGCCTCGATTCGGTCGATGGCGGCGAGATCCGTCTCGACGGCGCCTGCGTGACCGGCCTCTCCGAGGCCGCCCGCGCTGCGTTGCGGCGCGACCGGCTGGGGCTGGTGTTCCAACAGTTCAACCTGATTCCGAGCCTCAACGTCGCCGACAATCTTGCCTTCCAGTCGCGGATTGCCGGCCGGCATGATGCCGCGTGGCACGCCGAACTGATCGAGCGGCTCGGGCTCGGCGGGCTGTTGAAACGCTATCCCGAACAATTGTCCGGCGGTCAGCAGCAACGCGTCGCGATCGGCCGGGCGCTCGCGACCAAGCCGCTGCTTCTGTTGGCCGACGAGCCTACCGGCAATCTCGATGAAGCAACCGCCGACGATGTGATCGCGCTGGCGCGCGATCTGGTCGCGCGTACCGGCTGCGGCTTCTTGATGGTCACCCACAGCACGCGCCTTGCCGCGACATTCGACCGGCGGGTGACGCTTCACGCGGGGCTCATCACATGAGGCGCGCGATCTGGATCTTGGCGGTTCTCGCAAGCCATTGGCGGCGGCATCCGATGCAGCTTGCGACCTTGATGATCGGCCTGATTTCGGCGACCGCGCTATGGAGCGGCGTGCAGGCGCTCAATCAGCAGGCGCGCGATTCCTATGATCGCGCCGCGGCCGTCTTCGGCGGCGCACGAACGCCGATGCTGGTCGCACCAGAGGGCGGAACCTTCCCGCAAGCGCTGTTCGTCGAGCTGCGGCGCGCCGGCTGGCCGGTCTCGCCGGTGCTCGAAGGCCGCGTCCAGATCGGCGGACGATCCTACCGCCTGCTCGGCATCGAGCCTGTCACGCTGCCGGCCGAAGTCGGCAACGCGCCGACGATCGGCAGGTCGGGCCTGCAGGCGTTCGTCACACCGCCCGGACAGACGCTGGTCGCGCCCGAAACGCTCTCCGACCTCGACCTCGCGGAAGGTGCTTCGCCGACCGCGAGCGGCGGCGCGATGCTGCCGCCGCTGCAGATGCAGGCGCAGCTTGTCCCTGACGTGCTGGTGGTCGATATCGGTATCGCACAAAAGCTTCTGAACAGGCCTGATCAGGTTTCACGTCTTCTCATCGGCAAGGCCAAGGGCCCGCGTGAGCCGCTGGAGAACGTGGCAGGCAGTACGCTCCGCCTTCTTGAGCCGGACGCCGAGACCGATCTCGAACGGCTCAGCGACAGCTTCCATCTCAACCTGACCGCGTTCGGACTGCTGTCGTTCTTCGTCGGCCTTTTCATCGTCAATTCGGCGATCGGGCTGGCGTTCGAGCAGCGCCTGCCGATGCTGCGAACGCTGCGCGCCTGCGGCGTCTCCGCGCGTCTTTTGAACACGGTGCTGATGCTGGAACTGGTCTCGCTGGCGCTGGTCGCGGGCCTCGCCGGACTGGTCTGCGGCTACCTGATCGCAGCGCAGCTTCTGCCCGATGTCGCGGCCTCGCTGCGCGGACTCTATGGCGCCCAGATTCCGGGTGAGCTGACCCTGAAGCCGGAATGGTGGATCGCGGGTCTCGTCATCAGCGTGGTCGGCGCGCTGATCGCGGCGACCAGCAGCCTGATCAAGGCGATCCGGCTTCCGATCCTGGCCACGGCCCAGCCCTATGCCTGGCAACAGGCGCAGCATCGCTGGCTGATGATCCAGAGCGCGCTGGCGATGGCCGTGTTTGCTTTCGCGGGATGGCTGTTGTGGTCCGGCAATTCCCTGATCGCAGGCTTCGCGTTGCTCGCCGCGCTGCTGCTCGGCGCCGCGCTGATCCTGCCCGCGATCCTGGAGATGGTGCTTTCACTGGGCCAGCGCGGCGCGCGCGATGCCCTCGCCGTGTGGTTCTGGGCCGACAGCCGCCAGCAGCTCTCGGGGTTGTCGCTGGCGCTGATGGCGCTGCTGCTTGCACTCGCCGTCAATGTCGGCGTCGCCACCATGGTGGAAAGCTTCAGCCGCACCTTCCTGACTTGGCTCGACGGCCGGCTTGCCGCTGATGTCTATATCAGCGCAATCGACAACGCGCAGGCCGCCGACATCAAGACCTGGCTCGGCGGGCGCGCCGAGGTGCAGGCTGTTCTGCCCGGTGCCCGCGCGGAGACGCAGATGGACGGTCTGCCCGTCGAAATTCTCGGCCTGACCGATCATGCAACCTACCGCGATCATTGGCCGCTGCTGCAATCGGTCCCGGATGGCTGGGCCAGGCTTCCCGGAGGCGGAGCCTGCTTCATCAGCGAGCAATTGTCGCGGCGCCTCAATCTCGCGATCGGCGACCGGATCGCGGTGCCGACGCCGGGCGGCGACTGGCCGCTCGAGGTCGCCGGCATCTATGCCGACTACGGCAACCCCAAGGCGCAGATCACCGTCAATGTCGCCGCGCTGATCAGCCATTTTCCCGATACGCCGCGGACGCGGCTCGGCCTGCGCGTCGCTGCTGGCAACGCTCCCATGCTGATCGCGGCGCTATCGGAGAAGTTCGGCCTCGACGGCCGCAATGTCGTCGATCAGGCGACCGTGAAGGCCGAGTCGACACGGATATTCAATCGCACCTTTGCCATCACCGCGGCGCTGAACGCCTTCACGCTCGGCGTTGCAGGCGTCGCGCTCTTGACGAGCCTGTTGACGCTCGCCAATTCCCGCCTGCCGGAGCTTGCGCCGCTCTGGGGCATGGGCGTGACGCGGCGCCGCCTCGCGGCGATCGAACTGACGAAGACCATGTCGGTCGCGGCGATGACGGCGCTGTTGGCGCTGCCGCTCGGTCTCGCCGTCGCCTGGTGCCTGATTGCGATCGTCAATGTGAAGGCGTTCGGCTGGCGGCTGCCGTTTCACGTGTTCCCGCTGCAACTGATAAAGTTGCTTTGCGTTGCGCTGATGGCATCATTCGCCGCCTCACTGCTTCCGGTGGCGCGGCTGGCGCGCATGCAGCCGGCTGATCTGGTCAAGGTTTTTGCCAATGAGCGCTGATGTCGCACTGTCCCGCCGCGCCTTCACGCGCGGCCTTGCACTATTCGGCCTCGGAAGCGCGCCTGCGCTCGCACAGGGTTTCGCCGGGCTCGGCGAGAGCGCGAACGGATATGCGCCCGTCACACCCGGCAAGACATTCACCTTTCCCGCCGATCACGGCCCGCATCCCGCCTATCGCATTGAATGGTGGTACCTGACGACGAATCTCACTGATGCCGGCGGCACGCCATATGGCGCGCAATGGACGCTGTTCCGCCTCGCAATGACGCCGGGCGGCGACGTCGAGGGCTGGGCCAGCCAGCAGATCTGGATGGCACATGCCGCGGTCACCCGCGCCGACACCCATCGCACCAGCGAGACTTTCGCGCGTGGCGGCGTCGGCCAGGCCGGCGTCGAGACGCAGCCCTTCCATGCCTGGATCGATTCATGGCAGATGCGCGGCTCCGAGCGCACCGATCCCAATACCGTCTCGCCGCTCGAACTGACGGCATCGGCGAAGGAGTTCGCTTACGCGCTGCATCTTGAAGCGGACCGGCCGCTGGTCCTGCAGGGCGAGGGCGGCTATAGCCGCAAATCGCTGCGCGAGCAGGCCTCCTATTATTACAGCCAACCCTTTTTCAAAGCCTCCGGCCGCCTCACCATCGACGACAAGACCGTGGACGTCACCGGACAGGCCTGGATGGATCGCGAATGGAGCAGCCAGCCGCTTGCGCCCGACCAGCCCGGCTGGGACTGGTTCGCGCTGCATTTCAAGACCGGCGAAAAGCTCATGCTCTACCGGATGCGTGAGAAGGACGGAAATCATTACGCCTCCGGCAACTGGATCATGCCGGGCGGCAATACACGGCAACTTAAGACCTCAGACATCGCCATGACGCCGCACGATCCGATCGAGATCGAAGGACACAAACTTCCGGTCCGCTGGCAGGTGTCGATCCCCTCCTTGTCGCTTTCGATCGAGACCGCGCCGGTCAATCCCAAGTCCTGGATGGGCACGAGCACCCCCTATTGGGAAGGGCCGATCGGCTTTCATGGCAGTCACACAGGCGTCGGCTATCTTGAGATGACGGGCTATTGAGGCGTTGCTGCCAAAAAAGGGATCCGCAATGTATCATCTCACTGCATTGGTCACCTGTCTCGCGATCCTGTTCTACTTCTTCACCTCGGTGCGAGTGGCTCGGGCGCGCGTCGTCTATGGCGTCAGGCTGCCCGCAATATCCGGCCATCCCGACTTCGAGCGGGTGTTCCGCGTGCAGATGAACACGCTGGAATGGATGCCGATCTTCCTGCCCTCGCTCTGGCTGTTCGCGGTCTATGTCAGCGACCCGATCGCCGCCGCGATCGGCGTGGTCTGGATCGCCGGCCGCGTCCTCTACATGGTCGGCTATTCGAGAGCTGTCGAGAAACGCGGCCCCGGCTTCGGCATCCAGGCGTCCGCCTGCATCGTGCTGCTGCTCGGCACGCTCGGCGTGATCCTCTGGCGGCTGGTTCACGGCTGAGGGGCAAACGGCATCGTGGCGTAGCCAGTCAACGCAAGAAGGCGCGGCGACCGGGCCGCCATCATGACAATTCCTTGAGGGAACGAGTTGTCATGAGCGACAAGGCCGTCATCACCTGCGCGCTGAACGGCGTGCTCACCGATCCGAAGCAGCATCACGTGCCGGTGACGCCCGAGGAAATGGCCCGCGAGGCCAAGGCCGCATTCAACGCCGGTGCCAGCGTGTATATCCATCTGCGCCAGCAGGCGCCGGGCAAGGGTCATCTGCCGTCCTGGGAGGTCGGCGTCTCCCGCGAGATCCAGCAGGCAATCCGCGAGGCCTGCCCCGGCGTCATCATCAATCACACCACCGGTACGTCAGGCCCGAACTACCAGGGCGCGCTGGCCTGCGTGCGCGAGACGCGGCCGGAAATCGCCGCCTGCAACGCCGGCTCACTGAACTATCTGAAGGTGAAGGCGGACAATAGCTGGGCCTGGCCGCCGATGCTGTTCGACAACGCGGTCGAGAAGGTGCAGGACTATCTCGATGTCATGAAAGAGGCCGGGACGATTCCCGAGTTTGAATGTTTCGACGTCGGCATCGTGCGCTGCGTCGGCATGTATTGGCAGACCGGCATGCATTCCGGGCCGCTGGAATATAACTTCGTGATGGGCGTGGCCTCCGGCATGCCGACCGATCCCGAACTCCTGCCGATCCTGTTGAAGCTGAAGCGGCCGGACGCGCATTGGCAGGTCACCGCAATCGGACGCGCGGAAATCTGGCCGCTGCACCAGCGCTGCGCCGATCTCGGCGGCCATTTGCGCACCGGGCTCGAGGACACGTTCTATCTTGGCGACGGCACCAAGGTGACCTCGAACGGGCAGTTGATCGAAGCGCTTGCCGCGTGCGCACGACGCGCCGGACGCGACATCGCAAGCCCCTCTGAGGCACGGCAGATCTTCGGGGTGAGGCATTGACCGTCATTCCGGGGCGATGCGCATCCAAGTCGGCTGTTGCCGACTTGGACAACCATATTTGCCGAACTCGGGTAAACCCGAGTTCGGGTATCGAACCCGGAATCTTGAGATTCCGGCTCTGATGCTTGCGCATCATCCCGGAATGACACCGACAACATTAGTTCGCATCTATGGCCATCATCGAAAACACCATCTCGCCCGGTAGCGACGCCTTCAAGGCCAATCGCGAGGGCATGCTGGCGCTGATCGGGCGGATGCGCGCGCTTGAGGAGCGGACGCGCGCGGCATCCGCCGCCGCGAAGGATCGCTTCCACAGGCGCGGGCAGCTCCTGCCGCGCGAACGCGTGGCGTTGGTGCTTGATCCCGGCGCCCCCTTCATCGAGCTGTCGACGCTCGCCGGCTACATGTTCGACGTGCCCGATCCGGCAAAAAGCGTGCCCGGCGGCGGATTGATCGCGGGCATCGGCTTCGTCTCGGGCATCCGCTGCATGGTCAGCGCCAACGATGCCGGCATCGACGCCGGCGCGCTGCAGCCCTATGGCCTCGACAAGACGCTGCGGGTGCAGGAGCTCGCGCTCGACAACAAGCTGCCTTATGTGCAGCTCGTCGAGAGCGCCGGCGCCAATCTGTTGCGCTACCGCGTCGAGGACTTCGTGCGCGGGGGCAACATCTTTCGGAATCTTGCACGGTTGTCGGCGGCGGGCCTGCCGGTGGTGACCGTCACCCACGGTTCATCCACCGCGGGCGGCGCCTACCAGACCGGCCTGTCCGACTACATTGTGATGGTGCGCGGCCGCACCCGCGCCTTTCTTGCCGGGCCGCCGCTCCTGAAAGCCGCGACCGGAGAGATCGCCACCGAAGAAGAACTCGGAGGCGCCGAGATGCACACCACGATCTCAGGCCTCGGCGATTATCTCGCCGAGGACGATCGCGACGCGCTCAGGATCGCACGCGAGATCATGGCCGCGCTCGAATGGGATCGGCCGGCTGCGAACCGCGCGGCGCACAAGCCGCCGCGCTACGACCAGGAGGAACTGCTCGGCATCATGCCGATGGATCACAAGCGCCCGGTCGACATGCGGCAGGCGATCGCGCGCTTTGTCGATGATTCCGATTTCACCGCGTTCAGTGCCGATTACGGCCCCGCCACCGTCTGCGGCCACGCCCGCATCGAGGGTCAGGCGATCGGCATCATCACCAATAACGGTCCGCTCGACGTCCCCGGCGCCAACAAGGCCACGCATTTCATTCAGGCCTGCTGCCAGACCCGCACACCCCTGCTCTATCTCAACAACACCACGGGCTACATGGTCGGCCGCGCCTATGAGGAGGCCGGCATGATCAAGCACGGATCGAAGATGATCCAGGCCGTGACCTCGGCCACGGTGCCGCAGATCACGATCTATTGCGGTGCCTCCTTCGGTGCCGGCAATTACGGCATGTGCGGGCGCGGCTTCCATCCGCGCTTCTGCTTCTCCTGGCCGAACGCCAAGACCGCCGTGATGGGCGGCGAGCAGGCGGCGGAGACCATGGCGATCGTGACCGAAGCCGCGGCGGCGCGGCGCGGCAGGCCGATCGAGAAGGAGAAGCTGGAGGCGATGAAGGCCGAGATCATCGGCGTGTTTGACGGCCAGATGGATGTCTTCTCGACCAGCGCGCGGGTGCTCGACGATGGCGTGATCGATCCGCGCGACACCCGCGGCGTGCTCGCCGAAGTGCTCGCGATCTGCCGCGAGGCCGATGCGCGCATGCCGCAGCGCATGCAGTTCTCGGTCGCGCGGCCATGAGCGGCGGGCCGGTGCGGCGCACGCCGTTCTTCAAGATCCTGGTCGCCAATCGCGGCGAGATCGCGCTGCGCATCATGCGCACCGCGCGCCGGCTCGGCTATGGCATTGTCGCGGTCTATTCCGATGCCGACTGCGATGCGCTTCACGTCCGCGAGGCCGATGCGGCCGTGCGGATCGGCGAGGCGCCGCCGGCCCGCTCTTATCTGAACATTCAGGCCATCATCACCGCCGCGAAGGCGAGCGGCGCGGATGCCGTGCATCCCGGCTACGGCTTTCTCGCCGAGAACGGGGATTTCGCACAAGCCTGCAAGGACGCTGGCTTGGTCTTCATCGGCCCGTCGCCGGACGCGATCAGGGCGATGGGCAACAAGGCGGGCGCGAAGGCGATCATGCGGGATGCCGGCGTACCCTGCATCCCCGGCTATCAGGGCGAAGACCAGCGCGACGCCGTGATGCGCGCAAAGGCAGAAGCAATCGGCTTTCCGGTCATGATCAAGGCCGTCGCGGGTGGCGGTGGACGGGGCATGCGGCTGGTTGCGGATGCCGCAGCGTTTGCCGATGCGCTGCGCAGTGCACGATCGGAGGCGCACGCAGCATTCGGCGACGGCACGTTGATATTGGAGCGGGCGATCCCAAATCCCCGCCATATCGAAATCCAGGTGTTCGGCGACCGCCATGGCAACGCCATTCATCTGGGCGAACGCGACTGCTCGATACAGCGGCGCCATCAGAAGCTGATCGAGGAGGCGCCGTCGCCCGCGGTGACGGCCGAACTGCGCGAGAAGATGGGCGCCGTCGCCGTCGCGGCGGTCAAGGCGATTGCCTACGAAGGCGCCGGCACGCTGGAATTCCTGCTCGACAGCGCCGGCAATTTCTACTTCATGGAGATGAATACCCGCCTGCAGGTCGAACATCCCGTCACCGAGGCGATCACGGGGCTCGATCTCGTCGAGTTCCAACTGCGGGTCGCGCGCGGCGAGCCGCTGGGCCTGCGGCAGAAAGATATCAACTTCACCGGGCACGCGATCGAGGTGCGGCTGTGTTCGGAAGACGCGCAGCATGATTTCATGCCGCAATCCGGCACGATGGCGTCATGGCAGATGCCCGACGGCCTCCGCGCCGAGCACGCCCTGCGGCCAGGCGCGGCGATCCCGCCATTCTACGATTCCATGATCGCCAAGCTCGTCAGCCATGGGGCAACGCGCGACGAGGCGCGAGGCAGGCTGATCTGCGGCCTGGAGCAGACGATCGCGTTCGGCATGACAACCAATCAGGCCTTCCTGATGGCCTGCCTGCGGCATCCCACGTTTGCGCGCGGCGAGGCGACGACCGCATTCATCGGGCAGCATCGTGAGGCGCTGTTGGCCTCAAGCAAGGATGACGCGCCGGATGTCGTGCTCGCGGCGTTGCTGCTTCACGTGACAAATCCCCACGCGCCGCCCTGGCGCAGCGGCCGGACGCTGGCCGCGACGTTTCCGATTCCCATGCGGATCGAGATCGATCACGCCACACGCGAGTTGGAGATCGGCCGCGAGCGCGAAGGCGGCTATGTCGTGAGCTTTGCCGATGCCGAGCACCGTTTCGCGATCGACGAGGTGAGCTGCGAGCTCATCCGTTTCCACCATGATGGCGTGATGGAGAGCACCAGGTTCCTTCGCGACGGCAACCGGCTGTTTTTTCAGCGGCACGGCGTCACGCATGCGATGCGCGACCTCACGCTCGCCGCTCCCGAGACGGCGGCCGCGGGCGGCGGCGACGGCAAGGTGCGCGCCGCCATGAATGGCCGCGTGGTCGCCCTGCTTGTGAAGGCCGGCGAAAGCGTCGCGGCCGGCCAGCCCGTGATGACACTGGAAGCCATGAAAATGGAGCACGTGCATGTCGCGGGAGTAGCCGGCACGATCGCCGCCATCGACGTGGCCGAGGGCGAGCAGGTCACGACCGGACAGATCGTGATCGAGATCGAGATCGAGGCGTGACCCCATCGCGCTCTAGAGCCTTTTCCGTTCCGATTGAATCGGAACGGAGGCTCTAGTCTCTTGTTTTGACGCGTTTTCTTCACGCGAACCGGTACCCACTTCGCTCGAAAACGCTCTAGCTTGTTGTCGAGCATGATCTATTCGGAAAACCGCTACACGCCCCGCATCAAGTGCGGGGCATGCTTTTCCGGATCATGCTCCGGCCGCCGCGATCAGCTCTTCTGGTCGCAGCCGGGAAAGGGCGTGTCCCAGGTGTAGGTTTCGCTTGCCAGCGGGACCGACAACTGCCCCTTCTTGCAGGAGTCGATGTTGCCGCTCTCGAACACGAACATCTTCATGCCCTTGCCCATGGCTCCGATCGATTGCCGGAACATCGCTTCCAGCGCCGCGAGCATCGCCGTGTTGGTCGGCGGCAAGTCATTCTTGGTCACGGGGGTGAGCGCCTTTCCGGCCTGATCACGGACTTCCAGGCTCTCGATGTCGTCAAACGTCATGATGCCGGTCGCCTTGTCGAGATGGCCATGCACCGCGACCACCAGCACGTATTTCTGCACCATCGTGATCGCGGCGGCCGCTCCGGGTGAGTTCGGCAGCACCATGCGCGGCACGATCCACATCAGCATGATCAGCTCGCCATTGGGCCGCGTATCGGTGATCGTCGCATAGTCACGGGCGATCGCGTCTGGCGTGGCTCGCCATTGCCGCGCCGATACAGGGGAAAGCCCGGACACGAGGAGCAGCGCAGCCGCCGCGACGACAGACGCAACATTTCTCAGCAATGCGATGACCTTTCCATTCATTGCGGATTTTGAAGCGCGCAATGTGACATCGCCGCCTTGGTCGAAGCTACACATTGTAAGGATTCGATTCAACTACGCCGCCGGTCCGGCCGGCACTCGATCGTCCGGCGATCACGAATAAGCCATAAGTCGTCACGATGACTTAGTCCGCCCGCCCGGTGCCATCATTGAGCAGGCACGCGACCTGATGTCGCGGCCCGGCGTCGCGCAGCGCCGGCCTCTCGATTTTGCAGCGCGCCATTGCATAGCGGCAGCGGGTGTGAAACGCACAACCCGAGGGTGGATTGACCGGGCTCGGCACGTCACCATCGACGAGCGGCCTGAGACGCTTCGACCTGGGGTCGGCGACCGGCACCGAGGCGAGCAGTGCCTGGGTATAGGGATGGCGGGGGTTCTTGAAAAGTTCGGACTTCTCGGCGATCTCCACAATGCGACCAAGATACATCACCGCGACGCGATGGCTGATATGCGCCACGACTGCGAGATCATGCGCGATGAACAGGTAGGAGAAGCCGTGCTCGCGCTGCAGGTCGATCAGAAGATTGATCACCTGCGCCTGGATCGAGACGTCGAGCGCCGAGACCGGCTCGTCGCACACGATCAGCCGCGGCCCGAGCGCGAGCGCGCGGGCGATGCAGATGCGCTGGCGCTGGCCGCCGGAGAATTGATGCGGATAATTGCGCATCTGGTCCGGTCGCAGGCCCACCTGGTCGAACAGCCTTGCGACCCGTTCCTGCTTCTCGCTGCCCGTGGCAAGCCCATGCACGCTGAGCGGCTCGCCGACGATGTCGCCCGCGGTCATGCGTGGATTGAGGGAGGCAAAAGGGTCCTGAAAAACGATCTGCATCGAGCGGCGGTGCGGGCGCAGCTCGGCCTTGCTCAGATGGGTGATGTCCTGGCCGTCCAGCCGAATGCTCCCACCGGTCGGCTCGACCAGCCGCAGAACGCTGCGCGCCACCGTCGATTTGCCGCAGCCGGACTCCCCGACCAGCCCGAGCGTCTCGCCGACCCCGAGCGCGAAGCTCACGCCATCGACCGCATGGACGGTCCCGACCGAACGGCGCAGCACGCCCGCCCGCACAGGATAGTGCTTGACGAGATCGGTGATCTCAAGCAGCGGACGCTGTTCGGTCATGACGAGGCCACCGTTTCCGCGGCACGCCAGCACGCCGCCAGATGACCGCCGCCCCAGTCCTCGAGCGGCGGATATTGCTCGCGGCATCGATCCATTGCGAGCGAGCAACGCGGCGCAAAGGCGCAGCCCGTTGGCAGCCTGGTCAAAGACGGCACCGTGCCCGGAATTTCGGTGAGCCGCGCCGCCTGCCCGGCGCCCGCTGCCGGCAGCGCCGGAATCGAGGCCATCAGCCCGCGCGTGTAGGGATGCCGCGGGCTCGCGAACAGCGTCTCGACATCGGCCTCCTCGACCTTCCTGCCCGCATACATGACGACAACACGCTGCGCGGTCTGCGCGACCACGCCGAGGTCGTGCGTGATCAGGATCAGCCCCATGCCGAGTTCCTTCTGCAGGTCGAGCATCAGCGCCAGGATCTGGGCCTGGATGGTGACGTCGAGCGCCGTGGTCGGCTCGTCCGCAATCAAGAGCGCCGGCCGGCAGGCCAGCGCCATCGCGATCATCGCGCGCTGGCGCATGCCGCCGGAGAGCTGGTGCGGATATTCCTGCGCGCGCCGGGCCGGCTCCGGAATTCGCACGAGGCGCAGCATCTCGACGGCCCGGTCCCAAGCCTGCTTCGCCGACATGGCCTGGTGCAGCCGCACCGCTTCGACGATCTGGTCGCCGATCCGCATCACCGGATTGAGCGAGGTCATCGGCTCCTGGAAGATCATGGAAATCCGGTTGCCCCGGATTTCGCGCATCTTGGCCTCGTCGAGGCCGAGCAGATCGGTGCCATCGAGCAGGATCGCGCCGCCGACGATCCGGCCCGGCGGATTCGGCACCAGTCGCATGATCGACAGCGCGGTCACGCTCTTGCCGCAACCGGATTCGCCGACGATCGCAAGCGTCTCGCCGCGGCCGACGTCGAAGGAGACGTCATCGACCGCCCTGAACAGCCCCGAATTGGTGAAGAAGACCGTCTGCAGGCCCTTCACTTCCAAGACCTTTGCTTCCAAGACCTTTGCTTCCAAGACCTTTGCTTCCAAGACCTTTGCTTCCAAGACCTTTGCTTCCAAGACCTTTGCTTCCAAGACCTTTGCTTTCAAGGCTTTGGCTTCCACGCGCGCTCCGCTCATCAGCCGCGCTGCCTCGGATCGAGGATGTCGCGCAAGGCATCGCCGAACAGGTTGGTGCCGAACACCGCAAGGCTGATCGCGATTCCCGGAAAGACCACAAGCCATGGCGCAGTGCGGACATATTCCGCCGCCGATTCCGACAGCATCCGGCCCCAGGACGGATAGGGTTCGGGAATGCCGAGGCCGAGGAACGACAGCGATGCTTCGGTGAGGATGGTCGAGCCGAGCTGGGCCGTGGCAAGCACGATCAAGGGCGCCAGCGTATTGGGCAGCACGTGACGCAGCGCGATCCGCATCTCGCTCATGCCGATCGACTTGGCTGCTTCGACAAAGGGCTGCTCGCGCAGCGCCAGCGTATTGGCACGGATCACGCGGGCGACGATCGGGATCAGCGGGATCGCGATCGCGATGATCACGTTCGGCAGCGACGGGCCGAGCGCCGCCGTCATCACCAGCGCCAGCACCAGAAGCGGCAGCGCCTGCAGAATGTCGGTAACCCGCTGGAACACCAGATCGACCCAGCCGGAGAGATATCCCGACGTGAGCCCGACGACCACGCCGATCGAGGCGCCGAGCGCGGTCGAGCCGATGCCCACGGCGAGGGAAATCCGCGCGCCGTGGATGATCCTGGCCCAGACGTCGCGGCCAAAGGAATCCGTGCCCATCCAGTGCCGCGCATCGGGGTGCGCCAGCGCATGCGCGGAGTCCACGGTGAGCGGGTCATAGCGGCAAATCAAGTTGGCAAAGATCGCTGCGAATACGAACAGCATCATGATGGCAAGCCCGAGCGTGCCGAGAACATGCCGTCGCGCGATGAATCTGATCCGGCGCCAGCCATGCGTGGCCTGGGCACCGGCACGTTTGAGCTCCCTATCGTAGTTGATCGCGACCACGCCGCCCCCTCAATCCGTATAGCGGATGCGCGGATCGAACACCGCGTAAAGCATGTCGACCGTGAAGTTCGCGACCACCACGACGACCGCGATGAACATCACGAGATTCTGCACGATCGGATAGTCGCGCCACCTGATCGCCTCGACCAGGAAGCGCGCGACGCCCGGAATGTTGAAAACCGTTTCGGTGACGATCAGTCCGCCGATCAGGAAGGCCGCCTCGATGCCGACCACGGTAATCACCGGAAGAATGGCGTTCTTCAGCGCGTGATGGAAGTTGACGGAGGCCTCGGAGGCGCCCTTCGCCCGCGCGGTGCGGATATAATCCTGGCGCAACACTTCAAGCATCGAGGAGCGCGTGATGCGCATGGTCAGCGCCGAGCTGCGAAAGCCGACCGCCATCGAGGGCAGGAAATAGGTCGAGAACATCTCGCCAAACGTCTGCGGATTCGGATTGAAGATGGGGATGCTTCCGAACATTGCGACGGAGGCCATCAGGATCAAAAGACCGAGCCAGAATGACGGCAATGACAGACCGCTGAGGCTGACCACGCGCAGACAATAGTCCAGCCGCGATCCCTGATAGACCGCGCTGATGACGCCCAACGGGATGCCGACGGACGCGGAGAACAACAGCGCCAGCGCCGCCAGCCGCGCGGTGATCGGGATACGCGGCAGGATCTCCTGCAGCGCCGGCTTCTCCGAAACATAGGAATAGCCGAGATCGCCATGCAGCAGCCCGCTGATCCATCGCCAGTATTGCACGACGAGCGGCTGGTCGATGCCGAGCTCGCGCTCCAGATTGGCCTTGTCGGCAGGATCGACGAAACCCGCGGCGTCGAAGAGGATATCGACGATGTTGCCCGGCACGATGCGCAGCAGAAAGAAGATGACGATCGAGATCCCGATCAGGGTCACGAGCATCAAGGCGAGGCGCCGCACGATATAAGCAAACACCTGGCTCTCCTGTTGGCCGGCTTTGTTCTCGGATTGCGTTCGCCGGACTTACTTGTCCAGCCATACGTCTTCGTAGCGATAGCCGTTATAGGAGCTGTTCACCATCACGGTCACGCCCTTGACGTAAGGCTGCCAGCAGGTGCCCGCCCTGCCGTAGAAAATGATCGGACGCGCGACATCCTCCTGCAGCTTCTTGTCGATGTCCCAGACCAGCTTCTTGCGCTTTTCGAGATTGGTCTCCTCCGACTGCTGATCGAACAGCTTCTCGATGTCCTTGTTGCAGTAATTGGTGTAGTTGCGTTCCGACCCGCAGGAATAATTCTCGTAGAACGACTGATCGGGATCGTCGACGGCGTTGCCGGTCAAGTTGAGACCGAGCGCATAGTCCTTGCGCGCGACCTTCGGAAACCATTGCGCGGTGTCGACCACTTCGAGCTCGGCGTCGATATAGATCGTCTTGAGCTGGTCGATCAGGATCACCGCCGGATCGCGATAAATCGGGATGTTGCGCGTCGAGACCTTGATCTGCAGATGCTTGTCGGGGCCGTAACCGGCCTTCTGCATCAGCTTGCGCGCCTCTTCCCGATTGGCATTGATGTCGGGGCCATAGCCTGGGATCGCTTCCATCATGTCCTTCGGCATCGCCCATAATCCCTCCGGCGCCGGCTGCATGCTGCCGCCGATGTCGGCCTGTCCCTCGAACAGAATCGAGATGAACGCCTTGCGATCGAGCGCGAGCGCCAGCGCCCGGCGAATGTCGAGATTGTCGAACGGCGGGTTCGACGAGTTGACGATGATGTTGGTGGCGACGTTGATCGGCGCGACCACGCAGACCGCGTTCGGCGCCTGATTCTTGACGTCCTTCAGAAGCGGGATCGTCACCTCGGTCGGGAACGTCATGTCGAACTTGCCCGCGACGAAGGCCAGGATGGCGGTCGAGCGGTTCGGGATGATGGTGAATTCGATGCCATCGAGATGCGGCAGCCCCTTCTTGAAATAGTCGGGGTTGCGGGTGAGCTTGATCGATTCGTTGGCTTTGAACTCAACGAATTTGAAAGGACCTGTACCGATCGGATGCGTGCGCATTTCGCCCGCCGAGACATGGCAGGGATAGATCGGCGTGTAGCCGGAGGCGAGCAACGCAAGCAGCGACGGCTGCGGCCGCTTCAGATTGAAGGAGGCCTCGAAATCGCCGTTCGTGGTGACGTCGGCGACCTGGTCATACCAGGATTTGCGCGGGTTCTGGCGGAACTTCTGCGGCGACTTGCCCATCAGCATGTCGAATGTGCATTTGACATCGGCCGCCGTGAAAGGCTTGCCGTCATGCCATTTGACGCCCTGCCGCAGCTTGAAGGTCAGCGTCTTCTTGTCCGCACTCCAGGTCCAACTCTCCGCCAGATCCGGCACGATGGAGTCGATGCTGTTTTGCGCGACGTTCTGATCGTAGATGACCAGGTTGTTGAACACCGGCATGAAGGGAACGTTGACCGAATAGGTCGCACCCTCGTGAATCGAAGCGCTGCCCGGACTGTCCCGGTGATAGATCCTTAAGATGCCGCCCTGTTTGGACGCAAGCGCCGCGCCGGATACAGCCAGCAAAGCCAACATCGCAGCGGCGAGCGCGCGCACCCTTTGCATACTCTCTCCCTTCGTAGTTCGGCCTTGTCCCTCTGGTTGCTTGGTGGCTGCCTGTTTTGGCGACCCTGGGCCGATTCCGGGCGACGATAGCCATGGCGGGAAGGCGAGGCAACCGGCAAAGCCTTTGGCTGCATTGGCAATTTGGATGAAATATTTGCGTCAGCGCGGCGACACGCGCGACATCGGCGACCAAAGGTCGCGCTCTGACCTCAACGCTTTTGCGACGTTGTGCGGCGCCTCTCTTGCAACGGTTCAGATGTTACGCAGGACGAATCATGTCCCCGTTGTTGCGGCGCACCAGCGCGCGATGAGATCAGGATGAATCATCATCGCTTACTAAATTGCTGTTTGAGCCTGATCGTCACGTAAATGCCTTGCGTTTGTCGCGAGCTGATCATGCTCTTGCACGTCCGGCAACATCAACGGCGTCGAGCCTTGTCCATCATTGTTTTTGTCATCCTCGATGATAGTGTCGCGCCGCGCCGGTTCGTTCGGAATCGGCGCGAGGGGTGACAATCCGAAAATCTGAATATGAGGATGCGATCGATGATACGTACTATTGCCTTAGGCGCGGCCTTTATTGCTTTGGGCGCGGCCTTGGCTTTCGGCCTTGCGACGACTTCCAACGCAGCGATCTTGCCCGTGCCGGTCGGCGCTGCGGCTGATCTGACGATCAAGGTTGCAGAAGGATGTGGACCTGGATACTGGCGCGGCCCCGGCGGCCACTGTCATCCTTATGCACGCGGACGGCTTTGCCCTCCGGGATATCACATCGGACCGGAAGGCCGGCGCTGCTGGCCGAATTGATTCGATCGCATCATTCCTAAGTGCACGTCACGCGGCCGGACCATCGAGTCCGGCCGTTTCGCGTTGGAGCCTTACGAGCGGTCTTTTTGCTTGGGCACCGACGCAACGAGCGTACGCAACGCGAGCACGGATGCCGACATCTCGCCCTTGCGCCAGACCAGCGGCGTCGTGATCCTTGCCTGCGCATTCGGGATCGCATGCCGCGACACTTTCATATGGGGCATGGTGTCGAGCACGGCCTCCGGCAGCAGCGCGATGCCCGCGCCCGCGGTCACGCAAGCGACGATCGCATGATAGGACGACAGCTCGATCACGCGGAACGGCGCAAGACTGTCGCAACCGAGCCAGCGCTGCATCACGCGCCGATACGCGCATCCTTCGGGAAAGGCAATCAGTGAACGCCCATCCGCATCGCGCGCATGCCGGATCTGCGGATGGTCCGGGCTCGAAATCACGATCAGCCGCTCGGCGAACACCGCGACATGATCGAGCGTACGCACCGTGGGCGGCTCCGCAATGAAGGCGGCATCGAGCTTCCGTTCAACGAGCTGGCTCACCAGGGCATCATTGGTGCCGGTCGTCAGCTCAAGCCGCACGTCCGGATAGCGGCGGTGAAAGCCGGCGAGGATCGGAGGAAGCCTGCTTGCGGTGGTGCTCTCGAGTGCTCCCAGCCTGAGCACACCGCGCGGCGCCGTTCCGGACACCACCTCGCGCGCCTCCTCCGAAAGCTGGATCAGCCGTTCGGCATAGTCCAACAGCAGCTGGCCGGCGGGCGAGAGATGGAGACGCTGCCGGTCGCGATGAAACAGCTTCACGCCCATCGCGCTTTCGAGCTGCTTGATCCTTGTCGTCACGCTCGACGGCACGCGGTGCAGCTTGTTGGCGGCCCGGATCACGCCGCCTTCATCGACCACGCTCTTGAACACCCGGAGATCGGCGACATCCATGGAGTGGACTCCGTTCACATTTTGAGAATAACTCAGTTCATCTTTTTCAATATTATAGAATGTCCGCCGGGTGTATGCGAGAGGCATGAAACAGCACCCGCATGAAATTTCCGCTGCCGCCGTGGCATCCATCGGCCTGCTGGCGCTCGCCAGCGCGATGGGGATCGGACGGTTTTCGTTGACGCCGATCCTGCCGCTGATGCAGCACGACGCAGGACTGACATTGGCGCATGGCGGCTGGCTCGCCTGCGCCAATTATCTCGGCTACCTCGCAGGCGCGCTGATCTGCATCGTTCTTGCGCCGCCTCCGACGGGCGCGATCCGTTGGGGCCTCGCCGGCGTCGGACTGTTGACGCTTGCGATGGGATTGACCGATTGGCAACCGCTCTGGCTGGCGTCGCGATTCCTGGCGGGCGCGGCCAGCGCCTTCGTTCTGGTCGGGGTGTCGGCGTGGGCCATGCCGATCCTTGCCCGGCGAGGGAAAGAGCAATGGTCCGGGCGCGTTTTCGCCGGCGTGGGTACCGGGATCGCCTTTGCCGGCCTGTTTGGCCTGGCGGCCGGCATCGGTGACTTGAGTTCGCGCGCGACCTGGATCGCGCTGGGGCTGCTTGCGATTGCGCTCGCGGTGCTGCTCTGGCGGCCGCTAACCGGCGACACGCCTGCCGCATCGCCGGTCGCGCGGCAAAGCCAATGGGCGTTGCCGCGCCGCGCGATCATTGCCGCCGCCTGCTATATGGCGTTCGGTTATGGCTACATCATTCCGGCGACTTTCCTTCCCGCCCTGGCGCGCAGCTATATCGACGATCCCGCGACCTTCGGCCTGATCTGGCCGGTGTTCGGCGCGGCCGCAGCCGCCTCGACCTTTGCCGCATCGCGGCTTGGCCGTGGCCTGTTGCCGTGGCAGTTATGGACACGGGCGCAATGGGTCCTGGCGTTCGGCGTGCTGCTGCCCGCGCTCCGCGTCAACGTGCCGACCCTGCTGCTGTCGGCAATCTGCGTAGGTGGAACCTTCATGGTGATCACGATGGCCGGCATCAAGGAGGCGTTGCGGCTCGGTGGCGCGCCGGCCTCGCTCGCCGTCGGCGTGATGACGGCAGCCTTTGCGATTGGCCAGATCGCAGGACCGCTCACCGTGAGCCTGCTTGCCGGTGCCGGCCACGGTTTCACCTTGGCCAGTCTCGTTGCGGTGTTCGGGCTGGTCGCCGGAAATTGCGTGCTGCTCGCCTGCGGCGCCAGATGGGAAAGACTGGCGCGGATCGACGGCCTGCCCAACGAGGCCTGAGCGGCCGGCAGACCGCGCTCAGACGATCCGCGAGGTCTTGTTGCCCCAATAGCGATCGCGCAGCAGGCGCTTGTAGAGTTTGCCGGTCGGCAGCCGCGGCAACTCGTCCTCAAAATCGATCGAACGCGGCACCTTCTGCCGCGACAGTGAATGGGTGCAGAAAGCGATCAGCTCGTCGGCCAGTTCCTGGCAGGGTTCGACTCCCGGCATGGGCTGCACCACGGCTTTGACCTCCTCGCCGAGATCGGCGTTGGGCACGCCGAACACGGCGGCATCGGCGATCTTGGGATGGGTGACCAACAGGTTCTCGCATTCCTGCGGGTAGATGTTGACGCCGCCCGAAATGATCATGAAAGTCGCGCGGTCGGTGAGATAGAGATAGCGGTCCGCATCGACGTAACCGACATCGCCAACCGTGCTCATCGTGCCATCGGTCGAGCGCGCCTCCTTGGTTCGCTCCGCATCGTTGAAATACTCAAACGGCGAGGCTGTCTTGAACCATACCGTGCCTGCGGTGCCGGTCGGGCATTCCCGCATGTTCTCGTCGAGGATATGCAAATCGCCGAGCAGCACCTTGCCGACCGTGCCACGATGGGCGAGCCATTCCTGACTGTTGCAGGCGGTGAAACCGAGACCTTCGGTGGCACCGTAATATTCATGGATGATCGGTCCCCACCATTTGATCATGTCCTCCTTCACCAGCGCCGGACATGGCGCCGCCGCATGGATCGCGATCTCCAGCGACGACAGGTCGTAGCGGCTGCGCACCTCGTCGGGCAGCTTCAGCATGCGCGAGAACATCGTCGGCACGAGCTGGGTATGGGTGATACCCCATGTCTCGATCAGTTCGAGATAACGCTCAGGCTCGAACCTCTCCATGATGATGACGGTGCCGCCGAGGCGGATCGTGAGATTCACGGCCGCCTGCGGCGCGGAATGATACAGCGGCGCAGGCGACAGGTAGATCATGCCCTCGCGGTAGTGCCAGAGCTTTACCAGGAAATCGAACAGCGGCAGGTGGTAGCCGGGCGGCTGTTCCGGCAGCGGCCGCAGAATGCCCTTCGGCCGGCCGGTCGTGCCCGAGGAATAAAGCATCGCGGTGCCGACGCATTCGTCCGCGATCGGCGTTTTCGGCAGGCTCCTGGTCGCCTCCTCCAGCCCGACGATGCGCTCGCTCTCGCCGCCGCCATCGGCGACGATGCAGAGCTCGACCCTCGGCGACTCTTTCAGCGCCTCGCGGGCAATGTCGAGTTTCGCGACCGAGGTGATGAGAATGCGGGACTCGCTGTTGTTGAGGATGTAGGCGAGTTCGGCCGCGGTCAGATAAGAGTTCACACAGGTGAAATAGAGGCCCGAGCGCTCGCCAGCGCCACAGGCCTCGAGGTAGCGGCTGTTGTTCTCCATGAAGATCGCGTAGTGATCGAGCCGCTTCAAACCGCGATTGCGAAACAGATGCGCCAGCCGATTGCTGCGCGCTTCGAGCTCCCGGTAAGTCACCGCCTCGCCGGTGCTTGCCATGATGAACGCAGGCTGCAGCGGACGAAGATAAGCGTGCTTACCGGTATACATCGCGTTTCAGTTCTCCTATGCCGCCAATTGCAGGATCTCGCGCACTTGCGCCGGGCCATCGATCTTGCGCGGATTGCGCGGCACCCACGCCGTCGCCATCGCCTGCTCGGCGATCTCATCGAAATGCTCCGCGCCGACATGCACCTCGCGCAGGCTGCGCGGCATGCCGAGCGCGCGAATGAAAGCATCCAGCGTGTCGCCGGCGTCCCTGCCCGGCTGCCCCATCGCGGCCGCGACCAGCCCCTGCCGCTCCGCATTGGCCGGCCTGTTCCAGCGCATCACCGCAGGCAGCATGACGCAGGATGTATAGCCGTGCGGCACGCCATAGGCCGCGCCGAGCACATAGCCGATGCCGTGGCTCGCGCCCATCGGCACGCCGGAAGTCAGCGGCCCGGTCGAGAGCCAGGTGCCGATCTGGCAATCCATCCGCGCATCGAGATCGCGCGGGTCGGCCTTCACGCGCGGCAGGGCGTTCGTCAGCATCGAAAGCCCATGCAGCGCCTGCGCATCGGCATAGGGATGTGCCTCGCCCGAGCAGATGCCTTCGACGCAATGATCGACGGCGCGGATGCCGGTCGAGAGAAACAGCCATTCCGGCGTGTGGACCGTGATGGCGGGATCGAGGATGACGGCGCGCGGCATGGCAAGCTCATGCCGCAGCATTTCCTTCACATGGGTCCTGGCGTTGGTGACGCCGGCGATCGCCGAGAACTCGCCGCCGGCAATCGTCGTCGGCACGCTGATCTGCGGCACGGCCGGCGCGTTGATTGCCGGCATGGCGCCCTTGACCGCGCGGACCTGATCGATCGCTTCGACCGAACGGATGTCGTTGGCAAGACAGATCTGCACCGCCTTGGCGCCGTCGGTGATCGAGCCGCCGCCGATGGTGACGATGAGATCCGCATTTGCGGTGCGGGCCTGCTCGCTCGCAGCGATCACGGCCTCGCGCGGCGTATGCTGCGGCATCTCGTCAAAGATGGCCGCGCAGCGCGACCCCAGCGCGTTTGTGATCTTTTCGATCTCATCGGTGTGCCGCCTGAGCGTACCCGAGACCATCAGAAACGCGCGGGAGGCCCGCAGGCGTTCCATCTGCCCGACAATCGCATCCGCGGCCGGCCGGCCGAACACGACCTCGTCCATCGCGCCAAAAACGACACGCCCCTTGTGCACGCGCTTGTCCTCCCGGACAATCCGATCTTTGTTTTGCGGACAGTGTAGCGGAGCAAATCGCGGACGTCATGTCCGAAGAATCCCACGGCGGCGCGCCGATGCGCGTTATTCCGGGCTGCGCACTATGCTCGCCCGTCATTTCGGTGCGGCTAACAGGCCCTCGCATCGCGCGGCCCAGTGAAACGCTCAGGATCGAACTGCTGTCCTGCGATGCCGCGTCTGCCTGGTTGGCAACGCATCGCGGAGTGATGCGGACAATGTCCTTTGGCCGCGAGAGCCATTGCTCGGCTTCCGGTGAAGTGCTGACCGGATTCCGAGCAGCCCTGCTCACTGAGACAATCGGCCAGTTGTCACGAAACCGCCGCGCGTAGCAGACTAAATGGGGAAGGTTCAACGCCGGAACCGCCCTTGAACCGACGGCGAGCCGGGCTCATCTTTGTGATCCTCTCGAACCTCCCGGTAGCCGCCTGTTCCGGCCGCGGCATTGCGTAATGGAGAGAACTTTGAGCGCGACAGGTCCTCTAGCGCCTTTACTGCAGGATTTCGACACTCATCGCCTCCGCGGCATCAGGCCGTTGATCGCTCTTCTTGCCTTGCTGTCCGCCTGCAGCGAGAAGCCTCCACAGCAGCCTGCCGCCGCGGCGCCGCCGGTTACCGTCGCGCAGCCCGTCAAACGCACGGTTACGGACTGGGACGAGTTCACAGGACGCTTCGAGGCTGTCGAAGAAGTTCAGGTTCGCGCGCGGGTCGGCGGCTATGTCACCAACGTCGAGTTTCGCGATGGCGCGATCGTCAACGCCGGCGACCTTCTCTATCTGATCGACTCCCGGCCCTTCGAGGCTGTTGCGACGCAGGCAGATGGTCAGCTTTCCGACGCCCGCGCCAAGGTGGAACTGGCCAAGCGAGAGCTCGATCGCGCGCTGACCTTGACCCTGAACCAGACGGTTACGGAAGCCACCGTCGACCAGCGCCGCCAGGCCCTGCAGGCTGCACACGCGGCCGAAATGCAGGCCGAGGGCGCGTTGAAGGCAGCCCAGCTCAATGTCGAGTTCACCCATGTGATGGCGCCGATCAAAGGCCGCGTCAGTCGCCATCTTGTGACGCCCGGCAATCTCGTGCAGGGTAGCGACAACGGCGCATCGACACTACTCACCACGATCGTGTCGCTCGATCCCATCTACATCTATTTCGACGTGGATGAGGCGACCTACCTGAAGAACAATAGGCTGTGGTTCGAGGGCAAGCGGCCGAGTTCGCGCGACACGCCGAATCCGGTGCAGATAGCGCTGAGCGGCGAGACCAAGCCGTCGCACGACGGCAAGATGGACTTCGTCGACAACCGCCTCGACGTCTCGACCGGGACGCTGCGCAGCCGCGCCTTGGTTCCGAACAAGGATCTTTCCGTCCTTCCCGGCCAATTCGGCCGCGTGCGCCTGATTGGCAGTTCGCCATACGAGGCGTTGCTGATCCCGGATACTGCGATCGCGACCGACCAGTCGCGCAAGATCGTTTTCGTGGTGAAGGACGATGATACAGTGGAAGCGCGAACCGTCACGCTCGGACCGCTCGACGACGGACTGCGCGTGATTCGCGAAGGGCTGAAGGCCGAAGACCGCGTCATCGTCGATGGCATCCAGCGCGCGCGCGTCGGCGCCAAGGTGAGCCCGCATCAGGCTCAGAGCACCAAATCATGAATCTCGGCCGTCTCTCGATCAACCAGCCAATCCTCGCGATGGTCTTGTCCATCGTGCTCCTGATCGTGGGCGCGATCGCCTACACCACATTGCCGGTTGCCGAATATCCGGAGGTGGTGCCGCCTACGGTGGTGGTGACTGCGCAATATCCGGGCGCCTCGGCGCAGACCATCTCGGACACGGTGGCCGCTCCCATCGAACAGCAGATCAACGGCGTCGAGGACATGCTGTACATGTACAGCCAGGCGACCTCGAACGGCCAGCTCACCATCACCATCACCTTCAAGCTCGGCACCGACCTGGACAAGGCGCAGGTGCTGGTGCAGAACCGTGTCGCGATCGCACAACCGCAACTGCCGGAGGAAGTACAGCGCAACGGCGTGGTCACACGCAAGAACTCGCCCGATATCCTGATGGTCGTGTTCATGCTGTCGCCTGACGATACGCTCGACCAGCTTTACATCTCCAACTACGCGCTTCTGCAGGTGCGCGACCAGCTCCTGCGGCTCGACGGCATCGGCGACATCCAGATCTTCGGCGCGCGTGACTATTCGATGCGGCTATGGCTCGATCCCGACAAGATTTCGAGGCTGGGCATGACCGCCGGGGACGTCGTGGCGGCGATCCGCGCCCAGAATTTGCAGATCACCGGCGGCCAGCTCGCAAGTCCGCCGATCTCCGACCGCGCTTTCCAGCCGAACCTCACCTTCACGGGACGCTTGAAGGACGTCGCGCAGTTCGAGGATATCGTGGTCAAGGCCGGCGAAGACGGCCGCACGGTGCGTTTGCACGACGTGGCGCGCGTCGAGCTCGGTGCGCTGGACTATTCGACCAACAGCTTCATGCTGCGCAAGACCGCGGTTGCGCTGCTGGTGACCCAGCGTCCCGGCTCGAATGCGCTCGCCACCGCCAAGGGCATCTCCAACACCATGGCCAAGCTGAAGGCCGGCTTCCCCAAAGGGCTCGACTACAATATCGGCTACAACCCGACCGAGTTCATTGCGCAGTCGATCAGCGAGCTGATCAAGACGATCTATGAAGCGATGATCCTGGTCGTGATCGTGGTGCTGGTGTTTCTGCAGGGCTGGCGCCCAGCGATCATTCCGATCGCGGCCATCCCGGTGTCGCTGGTCGGCACCTTCGCGGCGATGGCGGCGCTCGGCTATGCCATCAACAATCTGACGCTATTCGGGCTCGTGCTCGCGGTCGGCATCGTGGTCGACGACGCCATCGTCGTGGTCGAGAATGTCGAGCGGCATTTGCGCGATGGCATGAGCCGGCGCGACGCGGCGCTGAAAACCATGGAGGAGGTCGGCAGCGCGCTGGTGTCGATCGCGCTGGTGTTGTGCGCGGTGTTCGTGCCGACCGCGTTCCTGGGCGGCATCTCCGGACAGTTCTTCCAGCAATTCGCGGTCACGATCGCCGTTGCGACCGCGATCTCCTGCTTCTGCTCGCTTACGCTGTCGCCGGCGCTCGCCTCTCAGATCCTTGTTCCCCACGAAGAGAAGCGGCCCCCTGCCGCATGGAATCTGATCGGCCGCGCCTGGGAGGGCTTTGTAGGCGTCTTCAATCGCGGTTTTGATTGGCTTTCGAATTCCTACGCCGACGCGGCCTCCTTCGTGATCCGGCACCGCGCGATGATGCTTCTGCTTTACGTCGTGCTGATCTGCAGCGCCGGATGGCTGCTCGCCACGACGCCGCAAGGCTATATTCCGGCACAGGATCGCGGCTATGTCATCGTATCCGCGCAGTTGCCCGGTGCGGCGTCGC
>Ga0210406_10000805_pt1 | contig 40916 bp, 30 predicted proteins | sample IncBWC30MmetaG_FD_155454 | JGI IMG/M metagenome (GOLD analysis project Ga0210406, IMG submission 155454) | Forest soil microbial communities from Barre Woods Harvard Forest LTER site, Petersham, Massachusetts, United States - Inc-BW-C-30-M | ecosystem: Environmental > Terrestrial > Soil >... | reverse complement strand
CGGAATGACCCTTGGTTTGCACCTGAATGCACCCTAACACAATGTGACAAATTGGGTCGCGTAAAAACCTGTGGTGGCGAATTGTTACGGGAGACCCGATTTTACCGGTAATCGCGCTGCGCAAGTGAACATCCAGGATGGCTTTGTGCTCCCACGCGATCAGCACCACTCCGTCCTTGGACAGCGCGTCCTTCACCAGCTCCTTCTCATCTCCCTTGTCATGTTTCAGGTTAATTTTCACGCCCACCGAATCCGCAACGGATTGCACCGTGTACTGGGAACGCGCGCTCTTGGCCTCTCCCTCAGGGGAGGCGGCAAAAACAGCATTGGGCTTGGCTAAGGCCGGATGCGAGAATTGGCCATTCACTGGATTAAAGAACCGAATCAGCGCGCCAGACCGCTGCCATCCTTTCGGGGCCAGGTCTTTCTTGTCATGTTCGCCTTGTGGGTCGACTCCATGGATGGAATCGGCCTTGTCGGGCTTTTCGCCGTGTCTCACGATCATGATTTTCTTAGCCATTGTCGTTCCTGCCGAATTGATTTGTGAAACGAATGCGAATTCCGCTCATACCGTAGCCGCTGAGGGATCTAGTTGGCCTTGCAGTTTTGTGCCGTCCGGATTTCTTCGATCCGTTTCAGGAACGTGTTCGTCCATTCATCAAGCGCGGCTTCGTCCACGCTTTGCGCGCCGCTGGCGCGCAGCCTGGCAATCTGTTTCTGGTCCCCCATATTGAATCGCGCCACGCGAAACACGGACTTCACCGTGTCGTGATCCAAACGCACCATCCGCAGGATAATCACATCCTGGGCCTCTTTCAATACTTGCTTGTCGCCCAGCAGTGGGTCCCGCAGTTCGCAGTTCGCCGGGTTCACGAAAACGGTCTGCGACTCCCAGGCCTCGTAAATCCCTCGTGGGTTAGTGCCCAAAACATCGAGCTCACTCCTCTTGCTTCCGAACGTTGACCCCTATCGTGAATGTAGATGACCGGCTTTTGGCAAACCTTCGACTGGCCCGGTGGAGAACGCTGCCATATTGCTGCAAGGCGCGACCGTCTCCCGGATTGATTGTATCGCGCCGGAGCTAGTTGGGCGAGCCTGTGCCCGATTCGCGAATAGCGCTGCGAATCGCGTTCATGGAAATGGCTTCGTTTGCTTCGTAGGTGCCGGTCTGACCGTGGAGGCGCGGCATGTCGCTTTTGCCGCGATGGTGGAGACCGATGACGGTCCAATACTCCTGATCGAAGACTGGGCTGCCCGAACTGCCGGGATCGGTTGGTGTGCGATAGTGGATGACTCTGTCGTCGCCATCCAACCACTGACTGTCTTGGAGAGAGATGCTGAGCGGACCGCCGAGGGGATAGCCGATCACATACACGCGCCGACCCGCAGCGAGGGGAGCAGGGGTGGGCTTTAAGGGACAGGGTGAGCCCTCGGGATCCATCTTCTCTAGGGCAACCAAAGTGGCGTCGAGCTTCTCAACTTCCGAACACCACAATATTCTGTTGACTCTATACCGCCGTCCGTTGAGAGCCTCGAACACAGCCACACTTCTGTCCGGCGGGACCGATAAGGGATGAGGTTTCGTCGCTGGGCTGATGACATGATAATTGGTGAGGAGCAAAGGATCGTCTCCTGCGGAGTCAAAAAGCTCCTTGCGGTCGAGCAGGAAACCGGACCCAACTCGTCGGCCCATAAGGTCTTCGACACGCGCGACGGCCATGCAGCGCTGCATTCCAAGTTGTAGCCACGAAAATGGATCGTATTTGTCCCGACCGAAGACAGTTTCGAGGCCCTTCGAGATGTCTTCGCGCTGCAAATTGAGACGGCCACCCTTTTGCTTGAGCTGAGCGGCGCGAAGAGTTGTAAGCAGTCCGGCTCCCGTTTGGGACTCCGGAGAGAGCTGCCATACTTCACTCAGTTGCCGCAACAAACTGGTGGTTTCGAAAGCATCGGCCTCACCGCCGGTTAGGAAGAAAACCAGTTGATCCATCGCCTCATTGAACTGGTCGAGAGCAACATTCGCCTCCACCGAAGTGGCGCGATCCCAAGCGTTGGCAGTACCCGCTTCCGACTTCGTTTCGATTACCTTCAGGATATTTTTGGCCAGCGTGCGTTCATCTTCTGCAAGGTCGGCGGAGATGCCGAGGTCACGCGCGCGCGCCAGTAAAGCCACGACATTGATTCCGTGCCAGAGATTCGCGCTGCGATCAGCCTGGTATACCTGGTAATAATAATTCAGCGCTTTGCGAAGGTTTCTTTGTTGACGCGGGGTATTGCGGCCGCCGGCATCGACAAATAGTTGCTTGTAGATTCGACCGAGCAGACCGTTTGCCTCAGCGCGCTCTCCGGGCGAAACGGAATTGTCGCTTGCGAGCCCGTTCAAGAGGAACTCTGGGGAAGTGAAGCTGCCTTGATCGATCATGGACTGAGCGTACTGGCGGCGGATTTGGGGAGAAGCCTGGCCACTGCGGATGAGCGCATCTGCGACCAGCTCCATAAGCCGGAATTGACATTTTTTGCGGAGCATCTTGAGTATTTGCTTGGCATGCTCCTCGGGGAATTCTACCGAGGCATCGTTGAGGCGGGTGATCAACTCATTGCAGATGGTTTCCGCTCCCGCCCAGTCGAAAGAATCCAGTTTTTCGAAGAGACGCTGAACGAAAGATGAGGCGTCCGTCCAGCGCTCCGTGCCTGCTGCTGTTTCTGTCATAAGACCTCCTCTTACCGGATCAGGGAACCAGTTGCCGTGATCTGATCGTACTGCCCTCGCAATCTACGATGCATTCTTTCAACCACGGGCCGTCGAACTCGAGCACAGCATAACCATGAGGGCCGTACTCGGTTTCGTGCCCACGAATGTAGGGATTTTGACCGTCCAGGACTGCCCCGCCGGGCACCAGGTTTTTCGAATTGAGGCGAACCCATGTGGGTTTGCTAGGAGCAGAGCCTAGCCCAGCGTCGCGGAAGTACGGAAAGCCGCCATGACCGATACAGCGGCCGAGCAGAGCCCAGACCGGATGCTCATCGTAGAGCACGCAGTGATGCTCATGTCCCCAGTACCAAGCGAAGATTCGTTTCGTCTTGAGGTACGGCTCCAGTTTTGCAATGAGCTTCGGTCCTTGAACATCCAGGAGGGAATACGGCTGGTGATGGGAAAAAAAGATGAGCCGGCGGTCACCAGCTTGAGCGATCAGCGACTGCAACCAAGGCATTTCCTCAGCGTAGATGTCGTGGTCAGAATAGGATGTGTCCAATCCTACGACAAGCCAGTGATCATTTTGCAGTGCGAAACAGCTCGATGGCTGCGAGAACTTCTTGAGGGCAATGTCAAAATAAGCGTGACCGCCCGTGTACATTTCGTGATTGCCGTGCAGGGAGCGATCTAGGGCGCCTGAGACGATCGGCCAGTCCGCCAACAGGCGTTCCTGAATTTCGCCAGTGTCGCCGGAGTAGTAGGTATCGCCGAGGTGGAGAACAACCTGGAAGCTCGCCTTGTCGGCGGCGATCGCTCGCGCCAACACAGGTGCTCCGTATAATCCGGTGCCCCTGTCGCCGAACACGGCCATGCGAAAGCGACTGGCGATGCTGTCGGCTCCTGGTTTGGGGGGCTGCCATGCGAGCGCGTCCAGTTCATCCGCGCCCCACAAGGTTTGCTGGATGACGGGAGGGATCGGCATATCTTCAAGCAGCACTGCAAGCGCCAGATAGCGCTCGCGCGCCCTCGGCTCGAGCGCATCCGCGCTCACTTGTATGGCGCGCAGCAGATCGGTGTGAGGGTAATCCGGGAACTGCGCTTTGATTCTCTCGAGATTGGCATTGCGCAGGAGGCCAAGAACGTATTTCCAGTAGGCCAAAGGTTTGGCGCGCAGCATGGCGCCGATCATGGCCAAGGCCAGGGGCAGGCGTCCACACTCCTGCATGATGTCCTCGGCCTCGGCCGGCAGATCCTTGGGCTTCGAGCCGGACCAGCGAGCCAGCAGTTGACGGGATTGAGCCGGCGTTAGCAAGTCGGCGATGAGTTTTTCCGCTCCCATGGCCGCTGCGATGGAGGCATCACGGGTAGTGAAAAGGAGGCGCGAACGCGGGGACTCCGCACGAAACGGCTCGATATCCCCGGAGCGCCAAACGTCATCCACCACAATCAGCGCAGCTTTCTTCCGCATCACGGTGCGGTAACTGTTGATGCACCCAAGTTCGTTATCGTAGCCCGCCAGATCGTCTTTCAGGGCCTTCCCCACCTCGCGCATTCGAGTGACGAGGCTGTAAGCGGACTCTCTGCCGGCGGTGATCCAGACGATGCCGTCAGGATACGCCTGCTGCACAACCTCTTCGTGGCACAGGGCCTGCGCGAGAATCGTCTTGCCGATTCCGCCCATGCCCTCGAGGGCCGTGAGCGCGATGCTAGGGCCGGAACCGTCCCCGACCAGGGCGTTGCGCAGGCTCTCGAGCGCCTTGGGCCGCTTGATGTAATTGCGCGGAGGAGGTGGGGCGGTAACATACGTGGTGACGAACTCCGGCCGGAGAGGAGCCGCGTTCCGCCCAAGGCGTATGTCTTCGATGAGGAGCTTGAATTCCGCCCCATAAGGCTTTGCGCCCGTGAAGTCGCGGTAGTTCCCTGCCTCCAGGTGCAGGGGGATGTCGCTGCCGGACTGGGCGAGAAGGGGAATCACGGACTTGCCCTTTCGTAGGGCGCGAAGCTGCTCGGCACGGCAAATGTCCGATTCGTAAGAGCCGGGCGTGAGCAAGGCAAGCTCGGCCTTGCAGTCGTCAATGGCCTTCTCGATTTTCCTTGTCCAGCTAACGCCGCCGGCGATGCGCTGGGTGTCGAGCCAGGCGTCGAAGCGCTTTGCGCGCAGGTCCGCTTGCAGGCGCTGCGCCAGGTCCGCCCCGTCTTTGCGGGCATAGGAGATGAATACCTTAGAGCGGCCGCTGCTCATGGCGTCGAAAAGCCTATCATGCTTTCTTGGCTCTTGCCGGCTTGGGGCGTCCTGTTCAGGAAACTGCCGCCGATGTTTGATTGCCCAATTCAGGTTGGGACGCTTGGTCAACTGAGCCGATTGGGAACGCCGTTTGCCGACGCCACTTGGGCGCGTCCTCCATAACTGCTGGGAAATCCCCTTCGAACCACAAAACTCTCAATAGGTCGGCTCTGGGAAATTGGGCAAGTGCCCCCAGAACCTATAGCCAACCCAAGTTATGAATGATAAAGGACGTTATCGCCAACATCGTGCAATCGCGAATTCTCCGAATTCCTAACTTCTAAGCCGCATCGTTTGCGACTGAGACTACAAATCGATCATTAACCGCTTCTTTTAGGCAGAAACTGGATCTGTTCGAGTTTATCTTGCTAAACCAGTGAGCGCCACCGCGATGACAGGCACGAGAATCCAGCCCAATATTTGATGCAAGTGAGCGTAATTCGTGAGAGCTGTATTGGTTGTCGCCGGGCGCCATTTCTTGGCGACTCCAATATCTATCACGGGAACGAAAAGTTCAAAGCTGTACCAAAATGCAGAAAAAGGGCTTGCATCATCTGCAGTTTCAGGGGTCCTTTCCATTCTGGGGCTTTTTACGTTGTACCGGAAGAGGAAACAACCGATGAGTATTGTGATGACGGACCAGATCATGGGCCATCGTGCCATCCGTCCGTATCCCAAAACGTATTCCTGAAACAGATCCACACAGAATGTGAAGTAACTGAGAGGTCGCCTCCAACTCACTTCGCTCCAACGCTTCGACTCACGTCCGTCCACAAACACTTCGTCAGCCATGGGATCACCCCCGCTAGCGAAAAGCTTTTCCAGCGCGTCGTAAGCCGACTCGGAATACTGCGAATGGTTCAACATTTCGAGTGAAGTGGTAGCTATTTCAGATTTCTCGGCTTCTGGATTCTGCGTTGTCCTTTCTAATTTAGCCCCTTGAGGCTGATCTTGCGGGGCCACGTCCAGTTTCTCCTTCGACGGGTCGCTGTTACGAGTCACTTCGATGTTCTTGAATGTCATGCCTGTCAGGTTGTTCCCGGTCTTCGGCGGAAAAGCTCCGTCATTGCCCATAGCCCATGACAACCAGCCGATGTTTGCGAACGAGAGGTCAATACCCTTGTCAACCCTAGTTCCCGATAAAACCAGTCCGGCCGCGGAGGATGCAAAATGCACTCGATGTCCTGTTGAGAGGCGTGGCTCGCAAGGCACCGCAGCAACGGTTCGTGTAGGTTTGGATAGTCCAGAAGCACCGCGACGGCGCTCTTGATCCGGGTGCAGATGTCTTCGATATCGGAATCGTAGAATGCCTGATCGTCTCCCGCTGTGGTGAGCCGGATCAAATCGGCCTCGGCCGCGCCGGACAATTCCCCGTTCCGGCTCGCGAGCCATTCTCGCAGCGTCTTGCGTTGAAAATTGCTGCGCCACGGCAGGGTATTCTTGGCGACCTGTATCAGGGCCATGCTTACACCGCCAATCGCGGCCAGGGGAGTGCCCCATTGCTTGACCCAGTTTGAAACAATTCCAAGACCAGTCAGAACATCTTCGAAACCTGGCATAATGATCCTCTTGGACTAGGGATTCGATTTCGTGTCAGACTTCGCCTTCTTCTTAGCGGTGGCGGCACCGGCTTCCGAGCCCGCCTCTGCAATTACGGGAATACTGTCGAGATTGTCGCCAGCGTTGGCCTTGCCATCATAGTTTTTGGGCTTTTGGATCTGTTTGAGCGGGGTACGGTATCGCACGAGGTCCGAATAGAGAATCTTGGAATCGTCGGACGCGATCAGAAACACGATCGCGTTCACGCTGACACCACCGCTATAGCGAATCAAGTCGCCCGTGAACAGATTAGTCAGCAGATTCTTGCGATCCTGCTGGGTGCCTCCGGCAGCAACAATGCTGAGGTACACGCCGAGTTTCGGCGCTGCTTTGAAGCCTTTGCAAACAGAGCACGCAGCCGATAGCCCTGTAGCACAGACGTGAGTCCTGGTTGTCCCGTCGAAGCGTTCGGAGAGGACAGGCCAGCGAGAAAGGCGTTATAGGTCGCGTCTAGATTATTGAAAGCCACAATGCAAGGGTCCTGAGAACTGACAGCGAGTACGACGTTGGTGCCGGTGCCGGTAGGCGTCGGCGTGGCCTGGCAGGGAATTGTGGGGTTTGGTTGGACCTTGCCATCCGCGTCGATCTTGGGACGGAGTGCTCCGAGGGCTTTTGCCCGCTCCAGAGAGAGAGACGAGATTTCGGTTTCAACGGAGTTGAGCTTCTTGCCACCGACCGTCGTCGCGCCTGCGTCCACTGAGTACACACCTCCGTAGAGCTGCTGCGGACACCCCTGCGTCTTCTGCATTTGGCGAAGCAACATGAGTGCGGCGGTGGGATCGGGAATGGTGAACGACGAGGAAGTCTCGGAATTGGACGCAGTCGCCGCGGCCGCGACTGCGTTGGTGATGTCCGCGAAAACATCGATGCCGGCTCCTCCGGATCCGCTTGCTCCGGCCATCTTTTGGAATGCAGTGGTCAATGCCTCTGCGTTAGTGTAGAAGCTATCGAAGGCCTGGAGCGCCTGCAGTGTCGGGGAATCGAGAATCAGAATTCCGCTGGCCGTGTTCTCCTTGGCCGCCGCGCAGGAGTAGTTGGCCAGTTTTCCAACGACCTGCTCCAGCGACCAATAGGCCAGCACCTGTTCTTCGAAAGGTCCGCTGGGGGCTGATGCAGCCGAGGGACTCGCCGCGGGAGGGCCCGCCGGCGAAGCGCTCGGCGAGGCTCCCTTCTTTTGAGCATTGGCCGGGACCGCCGGACCGCCGATCGCGAGACACATTGCGGTAAGGGTAAGGAAAGACTTCCGTTGAATTCTCATGGTTTCCTTTCAAGGTTTCGAGCGATCATCAGGGGCGCGGCTATAGCCTACGTACTGGCTCCCTTCCGCACCCAGAACAAGGAGGCTCCGTATGTGTACAAAAAATCCCAACTCATTCTTTGCCGTTGACCCCAGGTAATCCCAACCGGGCCCAAAGTATCGTAGCCCGTCAATAGCATGGTGTGTGAGTTTGCCGCGCTTCCAGCATTTAGATCGGTCCATGGGTTATTCCAACCGAAGGACTTGTTATTGGGAGGTCCGATTCCTCCGGGAAGATTCAGGGTGAAATGAGCCCCGCTATGGCTAACGATGGCGGTCTTCACAAGGTCAATGGCCGACTCCGGCATCGGAGTTCCACTCCCATCGCCGATTCCAGGCACGTCGACAAATCCGAAATCGTCAATCTTTCGTTTCTGCGTGAATCCCATCGCCGCCCCAGCGATCCATCCAGGGTCCTTCCAGTTACTGAGCGAGTCGAACGGGTTTATCCCCCCGGTGTCGGACCCTTGGCTTTGCCCGAGAAACTCCTCTATCACTTCCGCCGTAGCGATGACAAGGATTGGTGTGGCTGGATCATAATCCAGCCGGATCGTGTGATGCGCCCGCGCCGCGATCACGCAATCGTTCGTACCAATGTTTCCGAAAACGTCATTGACGTAGTCTGGATTATTTTTGTCGAAAAGATCGTCGAACGTGACGTCCGGCGATACCAAGGCAATGTTGTTTGCGGCGCCTAGCGTCATGGTTTTGTCCCAGTCAACTAGAGCGTGCTTATAATAGAATCTCCGGTTGACAAGTGGCAGGAACCCACCTCACAGTTAGCCACATAGTAGCACCCTTATTGCCTGTCTAGGTGTTCTCGGAAACAGCAGCATCCCAAAATGAATCTTCGTGATTCCATCGTTCTCAGTTTGAGCAACATGGATCAACGCAGGATTCTCGGATACGCACCGTACGGAGCAAACCGATGTCCCCAATGCCGACGATCCCGCACGCAAAAGAGTCCACTCCTCCTCCCGAACAACCCGTCACCCTCACTGACTGGATTGCCTACGCCTATTTGATGCGCGTTCCCATCCTCATCGGAGTCTTTCTCTTCTTGCTCCCTATTCTCGCTGTCACCTCTTTTCGCCCCTTGCTGCAAAACCTGTTCGTGCTCGACTTCGAAGGCACCATCTGGACTACCGCCATGGCCCTGGCCCTTTGCTGGAGCCTTTTGCTCACCTCGCGCCTGGTCCGCCTGAACGGCGAGCGCTTTGGGCTACCTCAGGCGCTCAAGATCAACACATTGAAAACGCGAAGCACCTTCATTGCCTGGCTCCTGGCGCTGCCGCTGGTTCTGATTCAGTTCATCCTTCGCGATGAGTTCAGGTCCGATGGCAACGCCCTGCTCTGGAACCTCGGTGGCGTACTTGTCGGTGCGCTGGTTGCCTACCTTTTCGCGTTCACCGGTGTGTTCCTGACGACCTTGGCGGCTCCGCCGGGAAACGCTCCCGCGGACACCTCTTTTCCTGCATTTCAGCCCCTGGATTCGCTTTTGAAGTTCGCAAACCAGCACGGAATTGATGAGTCCAAACTCCGCCCATTGGGCTCTCTGTTGAAGCGCTTGCCGCAAGGACTGTGGATTGGCTATCTTGATCCGTCCAATGGCCTGTTGTGGTCCGGACACTGGCTGGCCTTCACCTTCGCCGTGTCCATTGGTGCCTTAACGCTTCTTCTGGACTACTATCACCGTTTGGCCGCCGCCGGTTCCTCAACCATCCCTGCTCTTTGTTACCTCATGATTCTGTTGATGAACCTGAACTGGATTCTGGCGTTTCTCGCGTTTCTCTTGGATCGTTATCGCGTCCCTCTGCTCATACCCATTGCCATTGTCTGCACCTTGGGCGCGCGTTCTCCCTTGTCCGACCACTACTACTCTTCTGCAACCTTGGCTTCCAAATCTCCAGCGCCGACTCCCTACGACGTCCTGACCGCAAGGCGCGGCAAGCCGATTATCGTCGTGGCTACAGCCGGCGGCGGCATCCAGGCCGGTGCCTGGACTGATCAAGTGCTCTCCGGCCTCGAAGAGCTTTCCAAACAATGGGGAACCCCCTACCGCTTCGACGAATGCCTTACGCTGATCAGTTCCGTCTCGGGCGGCGCCACGGGCTCCATGTATTTCCTGAACCTCTACGGACTAGACCCCGGCGCCACCTTCCAGGAGCAAAAAATCCCTGCCATGCAAGACGCCGTCGAACAGTCCAGCCTGAACGATATCGGCTGGGCCCTGGCCTTCCGTGATTTTACTCGCATCTCGCTTCCCTATTTCAACTACTTCTTGACGAACAAGCTTCTGGATCGCGGCTACATGCTGGAGCAGACCTGGCGACAACGCGGCAGCATTAACGCCGAGCTTGCCGATTGGCGCGCTGGCGTCAAGGAAGGTCTCAGGCCGGCGGTAATCTTTAACTCGACCATCGCCGAAACCGGCGAACCACTCCTGCTCTCCACCACGCACCTTCACGAGAAACCATCGCTTCCTACCGCTCACGACTTTTACGATCTCTATCCCGCTAAGGATCTTCCGGTTGTCACTGCGGTTCGTCTGGCAGCTACCTTTCCGTACGTGACTCCCGCGGCGCGCATCGTTCCCACCAAACACGAGGCCGCGTACCACATGATTGATGGCGGCTACTACGACAATCCGGGCATTTCCAGTCTCGTAAGTTGGATTGATGAAGGCCTTGAGGACCTCGCAAAGGACGCGGCGAAGGCCGATTCGTTGCGCACCGCGAACCAAAAAACGCCCCTCGATCCTCTTCCCGAACACATCTTGATCATTCAGATCCGGTCGTTCCCGGACGAAGGCACGGATCCGGCGCCGGTCGATCGCGGCTGGTTTTTTCAGGCCTACGCACCCATCAAAGGGCTACTCGGTGTTCGCACTAGTGCCCAGCTTATTCGCGATCATCGCGAACTCCAGGGCTTGGCGCGAATTTGGCACACCGCCCCGGTGCAGGGCAGTTTGCAGGACCGCATTCGTTTTGCCACCTTTACCTTCAACGGCAACGACGCGCCGCTTTCTTGGGCCATGAGTCAAAAACAGAAAGAGGCCATTACCTACCGTTGGAACAAATTGCCCGAAACCAATGAGAAGGACCTCAAGTGGGTGCACTGCACCCTCGATCCCAGCTTTGCCGCGTGCAGCACCTCGGAGCTGAACGGTCCATATTGATCGGCGGTCGTTCCAATCGCCTCGCGCCACCAAGGTGGACTGCCCATTGCCGTTGGCCATCTCTGCTTGTTGGAAGCTCCGGGTACCGGTAACGTCATGCTGGCGCTCAAGTGGATGGCCGCTCCGAAATGCGCCCAGTGGCATTCCTAGACCCTTGCGCGTTACAGAGGACCTATCCAGGGAATGTCGGCTTAGCCGACGCTTTACTCAAGCCTAGTTTGAGACAGACAGTTTGCTCTTATTGGAGAATCCTCACACGTCGCTGGCATTCTTCGTGGTCTTCGCTCACGTTTGCTGAATAGATTGCCCATCATCGGTTTTCTCGAATAGTATCCACTCGCGAAGGTCTGAGGATGGGATACCGTGGCACAGGTCTTCATCTCGTACTCCCGCAAGGACAAAGAGTTCGCCCAGAAACTCGTGATATCAAGACCCGCGAGATGCGCAAGGATGACCTTAATTCCCTGTGGGCATTTCAGGAAAAGCTAACCAAGCTCGGGCATTTCTACACCGGGTACGACAGCACCGACGTCCTGCTGCTTCAGTTCCGAGATCAGCTCGAGAAGGTGATTGAACCAAACTAACAAAGCCAAGGCCGACGACTCCTATTCTGCTTCGTGCGAAAATTCATCCTTCGAAAGGTGCCAAAAAGGCCGTGTCCGGCAAAGACAAGATTCTCCGACCTTAGCGGGCCTGGCTTAGAATAGGGAGTGGCAATTGCCTGACATGGCCGGAGTCTTTATAAGCTACAGACGCGATGACAGCGACGTTGCCGCCGGGCGGCTCGCTGACGATCTATCGGAGATCTTAGGAGCTGACTCGATCTTCCGGGACATCGATAAGTTGGAGCCAGGCGAGGACTACGAGGAAGCGCTGGATCGTGCCCTCGATTCTTGTGTAGCCCTGATAGCCATGATTGGTCCGCGCTGGTCGAGCATCACTACCGATGTGGGTCTTCGCCGCCTGGAGGATCCTAAGGACTGGGTACGGGCAGAAATCAGCCGGGCCTTGGCCCGTGGTGTCCGTGTGATACCCGTCTTGATCTCAGGAACAATCATGCCGCGAGAAGCGGAAGTCCCTGTTGATCTGAAACCACTTCTCAAGCGCCAAGCATTTGAGGTGAGCGATCGCCACTGGAAACAGGACTTGGACCTTCTCGCTCAGGCGTTACAGAAAATCCCAGGAATTGCAGGGCGGGCTCCGATATTGGTCTCTCTCCCGACCTCAACAGGCAAAGTGAAGCTGGTCGGCTCGAACCAATGGTTCCTAATTAGTCCACAGATAGTAATTTTCATCGACGACAAGGAAGTAACTCGTTTGAAGTTGAGCGATCAAGTCACGGTAGAGGTCGAGTCGGGCCCTCACACTATTTTCGGAAAGATGGCACTGAATTCTTCAAATACTGAAACTTTCGATTTGAAGCCGGAGCAAACTCAGACCTTCTCAGTCAGCGTTGCTCGCGCAACGGGACGCCTCAAGATCGAGCCTTTAGTAGAGTGAGTTAGCGATGCGAGGATTGCGCTAAGAAGTTGAGGTTCGACTCCGCGATCTCCCCGAACCCCGTTTCGAGACCGTTTGCTTGGTTGCTGGTGCGCTGGCCTAATCTCGCCGGATTTCATTAATAGATCGAACCGATTGATCGCTACTGATCATCGAATTTTGGATTGTTTGATCGCTTGGGCAGCTAGGCGCCATGCTTCGCGCATCCCTCGTAAACCTGCCGCGGCCGGTGAAGTGTTTTCCTTTGGTGTTCACGTCGATGGACGATCCCCGCTTCGACGAGATAATTGGCGCCCAAATTTAAGGTTTGAAGGCAAACGCAGACGCGAGATTGACGACCGATTTGCGAATGAAGATGCACGTGCGAAAAGTGTGTGTTTGGTCGGGACATTGACCAGAAACCCGATAATGGCTCTCTATCTTTTGAGTTTTCCTTGGTTCCAGGCGGCCAATGGTACGAGACCTATGGAAGTTACCGGAGACGCTGGGTGGGCGAAAGAAGGTGGCACCACTTGGTTTGCATCTGTAAACGGGGTGTCACGTACCTGCCCGACTAGGGCTAGAATCTGGTGAACTTCACGAGTATTCCGAATCCGTGAGGCACATTTCACCGATAACCTCAGATTGCGCATCGAAAAATAGTAGCAGGATGGGAAATCCTGAGGAATCATGGGCGAACATTGCTGTCCCAATTAACTGAGAACACGGCTCGGTAATCGCAAAAACACAGCATAATTCACCCTCTGGCCTCCCTCGCGGAGGGCAGGTTGGCCATTTCCATATGCGACTTTTTGATCGATGCTGTCTAAATTCGCCCCCCCGAAATGTCGTCGTAATGGCACTGTTTTGTAAGGTGAGATTGTTTGCTGTCCAAATCTTTTGTCCAATTAGCCGAGCTGCAAGGTCAACTGTTCTGGCAGCTCTGTCAGTATCGGCGGTGGCTGGAAGGGATCGTTCAACCAGATCCACAAGTCGCGGTAGACGAACAGTTGCTGGCGCAACAATGCCACCAAATTCGACAGTGACCAGCCGAAGGTAGCCTGGAGCTGCAGATACTTGATCAGGAGCATAGCAATCAGCGCCGTCCAGATCTGGATTTTCAAGGCGTTCGCGGAGGTCCCGACGAAAGTCTTCACCTTCAGATTTTGTTTGAGCGCCTTGAAAAACAACTCGACCTGCCAGCGTTGCTTATACAGCACCGCGATGGTGGCCGCGGACCACACCAGGTTGTTGGTCAAGAACACCAATATCCGCTCTTGTTCCTCGTCGTAGAATTCAATGCGGCGGAAAAAGCATTCCACGTCCTGTTCTGCCAGCTTGAAGAAAAAGATCACTTCGTCACGCATCACCCCGGGGCGGTTTGGGAGTTCACGCTTCTCCACAACACCATAGTCGGCGTTCTCCTTCATGCGGGTCACGAAGTGCACCTTTCGCTGCGTCAGTTTCACGAACCATTGATAATCCGTGTAGCCGCGATCGATCACCAGGGTCGTCCCGGGGGTGAAATCCATCTCGCGAGCGACTTGGATCTCATGCTTTTTGCCTTCGCTGATCACTCCAAAAGCGGGCAAATGGCCATTGTGGTCCAACAGCAGATGAAGCTTCACGGCTCCTTTCGTCCGGCGGAACTGGGCCCAGTCGAACACGGAAGCGCACAGATCGATCACCGTGGCGTCCAGGCTCATCAGTTTGTTCTTAAAGCGGAATCTCCGATTCTGGGCGGTGCGGCTGGAAGCCAGGGTCTGGCATTTCTGCAGCAGTTGATGAAACACCGTTTCGTACATCTGCCAAGGGCGATGCTCGTTGGCATAGGCCAGCGTGGAACGCGCGGGCGCTCCGGGTAAACCCAGATGACGAAGTTTCCCTTCCGAAGCCGCCAAGCCCCCGCAAATCTCTCGCAACGACTTGGCGTGCCCCAGTTGGCAAAAGAGCATGGCCACGAACTGGCCCCAACAGGTAAACCCACGTGCGTGCCGTTCAGCGTTGTGCTTGCGGGTGGCAAATTCGAATTCCAGACGGGGAAATAACTGCAAGATTTGTGAGAAAATGCTGCAGACTCGAGTCATGGCTGAGCCTCCTTGGTTTTGTGATTGGTTCTCGCAGAACCCGATCCAAAACTATCAGAGGCTCAGCTTTTTTTGTCTAACTTCTCGGATTCTTAATTTGGACAAGAATGATGGGCGAAATAACAATTCGCCAGGCACAGGTAGTTTGGGTACGGGAGCGCAATCCATTGGCTCGATGAATTCGACTTCTCTTGTTGGCAGGGAACTTAGTTGCTTGCCTTTGTTTCGTCGCATTGAATTGGATTTTTCCTTTGGTGATACACTAGGTAAAAGTGGTAAATGCAAATAAATGAGAATCCTCGTCACAATAAGCGGCGAGTGTTTTGACGCCGAGTATATAGACGCTGGCCACACCGATGGGCGAGAGGGCACTCTTTTCTATTTCAGACTGCAAGACCTAGTTAAAGATCGTGGTTTGCGAAATGTCTCGCTATTCCTATCTGGAATGGAGCAGATTTTCGTCGGAGATTACGATGCACGAATCGAGACTGTAAGATTGAACGTTCTCCGTCGAGCGTTCGACTTGGGCACGTTCAGTTTCGAAACACCTGCCATCCCGGACCGGTACTACGAATTGCATCTCCGAGCGACTGATTTTCAATCTCAGAAAAAGGTTAGTGATCAAGCGATACGACGTTTTATCAAAGTCGGTGCCTACTGGCTCGGATTCAAATTGTGCCCTGACGTACCAAAGCCATTCGTGGACTTCGATTGTGTTGAAGATTTGGAGTATTTGGGGGCAAGGCCACGAGATATCAGACGGAACGTGAGGTTGCTGACAGAGAAAGGTTATCTTCGTTCTTCCTCTGCCGCTACGTTAGGTAATCCCCTAAGGGTTTCGCCTACTTCAAAATTGATAAGAGAATTTGAAGCCGGAAACGAACTTGGATCGCCGCTCTTTGCCAAGAAGGAAACAGTCAAGCATAGTGATAGTGTATCGCCCATCCCGCGCAAGAGTGAGGTGGCCGTTTTGTCGAAACAGGAAAGAGAAAAAGGGCAAGCGTGGGTCGAGCAAGAAATTAAGAGGGTGGCTCACGAACGTGGGGTGAAATTGGTCGAATCTGTCGAGTGGAAGGCCGATTTTAACCGGGACGCATATTGGGTCCGAATCGTTACCTCTGACGGACAAGAGAAACGGTGGAAATTTAGCTACGAGCAGTTGGAAGACTTGGTAAATGATAAGCGCGTTCGAAGAGAATTGGAAAAAGCCATTGCGTTCGTCATCCCTGACGGGCCTGAGCAGCACACTCTTTCAAAGATTTACTCTGCCTTCGAAGGGCATCGACAAACTCCTACGAAAGTGTCTGGATTAGATACAGTCGCAATCGAACCAAAGCACCTCCTGCGAGTATTCTTGTGTCACTCTAAAGTTGATAAGGTCGCAGTCCGTCAGCTATACGAAAGGCTCGTTACTGACGGTATTGATCCTTGGTTTGACGAAGAGGATTTGATTCCGGGTCAAGATTGGGAAGCGACGATAAAGAGAGCGGTCCCAAAAAGCGATGTAGTCATTGTATGCTTATCAAATACCTCGGTTGCGAGACGTGGCTTTGCTCAAAAGGAGATTAAGTTTGCGCTCGATGTAGCCGATGAACAACCTGAGGGTACCATCTATTTGATCCCTCTCAAGCTTGAGGAATGCGAGATTCCGGACAGATTGAAAAGGTGGCATGGGGTTGAACTCTACCAGTCGACTGGATATCAGAAGCTTCTAACTGCACTGCGCTCACGTACGCTCAACGTTGGCATCCAGTTTCCGGCAACCTAGTGGGCTAGTGGGGGCGCGGCTAAGGGAATCGTGCGACTTCAAATTTGCCAATTTGCCCGTTCAAAGGGTTTAAAGAATTGGTTTGCCAACGCCGCACGTCGGAAGGCTAGTGGATTCGGTTAATACTCCACTATGCGGCTAGTTCCCAAAAGGGATTAAGACCCTGTAATTTTAGGCCAATGAAATAACGATCGTCATATTTTTCACAGTGGACGACTTCCCCATGAATAGCGCTCTGGCTGTGTAAATCTGTAATTTCCACGGCAAGGCCGGGCTGCAAAGGGTGCTCAGAAAGCACACAAGCTCCGTGAGCGCTCATATTATCCATACTTGTTAGTTCGATTCCTCTGGATGTTTGGTTCGATAGTAAGTGGACCGCAATCGACCTATCAACTCGTCTTTCGATTCTACCGATAGCGTTGTCTGGGACGCCGCCGCGCGTTGGCGAAAGATCGTTTGAGACAGTTCCAGGTTCCTCCGAGAATACCGAGACGCAATTCTTCGTTTTCTTGGAGGAATACATAGCTTGGTCAGCTCGGTCAATTAAGTCTTCGGCAGTTCTTACAGATTGGGAACTTGCTACTCCAATGCTCACTGTAACCTTCAAAGTTCCGCCGGGGTTATCTCCATCAATAGACGCCCTAATACGTTCCGCCGTACCTTTAGCTTCCTCTCGACTAAAGTTAGGCAACAATACAACAAACTCATCCCCGCCAGGTCTGTAGAGTTTGCCCTTTCCTACAACCACATTGCTAATCAATCGCAGTGTCCGAATTAGGCATTTATCCCCTTCTGCATGGCCTAGTGTGTCGTTCACGCCTTTAAAGCCATCCAAGTCAATAAACAACACCGACACCAGCCCACGCACATCTAGTCTCTGTTGGAGGTCACCCAAGAGGAGTTTTTTTCCGGGAAGCTCTTCTGGCTCCTCAGGAACCGAAACGTCAACGTGAGCAGGAGCGGAGGTTCGGGCCTCCTTCTGGGTGTCCGTGTTCCGTTTGGAAAATGCTTGCTGTCTGCGAATTCTTACCTCAAGGTGGCGCTTTATAGAAGCAATGATACCATCGAGACGTGTGACAATGACCTTCGCTGCGGAGGCAAGACGCGGAGGCTCCGGGTCCATTGCAAGATTTCGTCTGAAGCGTTCAACAACTTCCCGCACCTTCCCCACGATGAAATCCACGTCCTCACGGGTAAGACAGCCACCATTTTTAGTCTCTAATAGGTCTACCCATATTCGGGTACACTCCTGGCAAACCCTTTCGCTCTGATCCAAGCGAATCTCCAACTTCGCGGCCTCCAATTTGCCACCACGCAGCATTCCGCGTAGCGCTGTCAATTTCTCTTGCATTTCTCGCGAAATCTGGTCAGCCGCCGTGATCAATTCTAAGCTTGCAATTTGTTCAAGTTGTTCGTTCATAGCTTGTAAGCCCCGCCTGAACAAAGAAAGCCCCTACACGCTGGGGCATTCACGAGCGGCCTAGATAATAACCAAAATTGGGCGGTTTATCTACTCTTCTACTTGTCACCAACCTCGAAACCGAACCTTTGAGATTTCTACGTCAACTCCCTGCTTTTTTTCAGCAGACTAAGGGCTTGCTTGGCATTCGGCTACGATTGTTCGAGACAACTTCGGGACATTTGAGTGAGCAATAAAGACCGAGTGGGCTTCTCGTATAAGCTATGTAGTTACTATCACTCAAGGGTCTATGTTCCAGAAATGTTCCAAAACCCTATCTGATTGTCAAACGAGAACACCGCCTCAGTAAGTAAGGGAGCCACATGTCGATCCTCGGAGATTATGCGCGTTTGCGCGGTGCTCTATCTGGCCCTCTAATCGTTGTGGATTGGGTCCGGTCGCGCCGCCACAAACCGGACACCTTGCTCCCGGTACTTTGTTCACTTCATGAAAATGGCCACTAAGATTCCGACGACAATGAAAGCCAACAACAGGACGACTTGGAGCCAGCGGGGCATGTAGTGCCATGCCTTACGGACGTCGGGACTTGTTGAATGAGGTTCCGGTGGAACGATTTCTTTGGCCTGTTTGGTGTTCATGACTAAGTTCACCCCGATTCTAGGCCAAACTCTGACAACGCGTCCGTCTTCAACTCCCGGTAATGTCGCGAAACCGGAAATGTGGCGGCTAGTACTTGAGGAACTTTCGGAAGAAACCTTTCTGCTCAACACCGTCCGGGGAGGACTTTCGTCAAGCAGGAGATGCTAATTCTATTACCTGTACGTTCTCATTACAGAAAATAAAAACCTGTACTTATCAGTTGGGTATGTCAGGGTCAATGCGGCAAACGATGTATGAGCGCCTAATTTTCGGTGGAATCTCTCGGACCAAAACGAAAACGGTTAACGATCTCATCCTCCGCGCTTCGCAGTTGACGAGGCGTACCGTTTTCGACGGCAATGACGTACCACCCGGCTCCTGTTGGCATCAGCGGAACGACGAAAGGAGATCAGGCAAGCCAGAGCTAAGCCTCTAGTTGATAATCTCCATCGCTAGCTGAAGCAGAAGCTCGCCACACTGTCCGCCAAGTCCGATACCGCGGTGGCGATCCGCTATGCGCTCTCGCGCTGGCGCGCGCTTCCACGCTATCTCGATGATGGGCTGATTGAGATCGACAACTCGAGCGCCGAGCGCGCGCGAGGAAACCTCGACCAGAGCGCGAGGCATGCTCTGCGTGAGCACTACGCCCACCGCCCTGGTGAAGCTCATCCGAGTTGAGGTCGAAGCGGAAGAAACGGCGGCATCTATCTCCCTGATCTGATGCTCACCTCTCCCTACAAGTTAGGAGGCAAGTTTCCGTAGAGCATAGACCAAACCACGCGCCGGTTTCGTTGTACCCACGGTAATAGGTTCTCCAGCTTTTCTTCGCTTCTCCAGGTCCAGGGTTTGTACCAATGGGAGCCTCCTTCGCTCTCGAGCTTGTTCCACGACTCTTGCTTGACGTTAAACAGTTCCTGATGTTCCAGGAAAAACTTCTCGACCGCGGGAGTTGGCTGGGGAGCCGTGTCATGCATGATCGCAAACATGAAGTCTAGGACGGGCTGGCCGCCCGGGAATGCTGCAAGCAGGTCCTTTGGGATGGTCGGAGCCTGCCCTACTTTCCTCGCTCCAGATGCCTGTTGATTCCAAAAGTCGAGTAATCCAAATTGCCTGTTCTCAATGTCCTGATACCGGTCAATCACACCGATGAGCCGCAGACACTCCTTTGTCAACGGCATGTAGTACTTGCTCCACAGCGTCCCAAGCAGTGGCACCGCTTTGAAGAAGGTCATCGCGAGATCAATCGTGTCGAGCCCCGCCTGGAACTTGTTAATTGCATCCTGGGTCGGAGACACAGCCTTGTTGTCAAGGCCAGTAATCGTGGCGAACGCGTGCGCCGCTTTGAGTACCTCGCTGACTTTATCGAGCACGCCGCCGACGGACTTCAATGTACCGATTGCCTTTTCCAGCTCTTGGACTGTTTTTGCCGACTTCGCGGCGGTAGCCGCTCGTTTCGCCCAGGTGAGAACCTCCGATGCTTTCTTTTTGTATTCGTTCAGCTTGTCAACAGTTTCTTTCAGTTGACCGATCCGATCCGTTGAGCCCTTTCGAAACGCGTCATGGAGCGATTCGGCGAGCTCGTCCTCAGTGGCCGATGTATCAGGGGAGGCCGCATCAGAGATCGGCGCAAGGGCTTGTTCGGCCTTGCGAGCAAGGGTCGCGATTCCCTCTCTGTCGGCAGACTCAGCATCTGTTCCGAATTCCGTGAGGTCGTGAGCTTCTTGCGCGGCGAGCGGAGCATCGCCGGTCATTGCCTGGGTTCTCGATCGAGCTTCGTCGGCAATGATCTCGAGTTTGCTTGCAGCGTCGGTCTCCCCGGCGTTCTCGAGTTCACCCTTAAGGTTGGTGATCCGCATCCAGATTAGTGCGGTCGCTTCCCTTGCCTGATCACGCGTCGTTACCACGGCGAGACCGAAGGGCGGCTTCCAGACCGAAGCAGTTGCCGCACCGGTGGGAGGCGAAGCTGGTTGCCGATGCAATGTCCCGTTTCCGCTAACGGGAGTAAGAACGTCGGCGCGGTTTGCCTGCATGGGTCCGCCTTCGTTCTGCTCAATCCCAATCTGGCCTTGCAATGTTCCCGTTCCCGTAAGCCGCCCTGTGTGAATCAACTGTGTTATACGCTGGTTGCCGAGCATCCGTTGCAGTCTGAGAACAGGGTGAACTCGACTGTGAACCGACTGGGAAGAAGACGGTGACGTCTCGCTCCCTTTGATCTGGGACTGCGTTTTCTCCGATCGTTCGTTCAAGAGCCGTTCAGCCATAATCTGCGACCGATAAGTAGTTTCTTAAGGGGGATTCGGTTCTCAGGATAAGCTCGTTCAATCCGTTTCATGTATATACCTATTCGGGTCTCACGCCAAGCCTAAATTCGCCGCTCATGAAAACCCAACGACCGAAACCGGCCCCTAATTCCAACATCGTGAACCGACCTTACGCTGATGTGACCGCTTCTAGTAAATCGGTCCACTCGAAGTATTCTTCGTCAAATGGCGGGTAAGACGGCGCTGCGTATCTGGCATTCGTTCGGTTGCTGAGTAAACATCCTTGAGTAAGCTGTTTGGTCGTATGGTCAAAAAACTCGTCGTGCCCGCTGCCCTACGCACGAACCTCACTTCAAGCTCAGGTTAATGATAAATCAGGCTCGGTAGACCCTTAGCTTGGGCCAGACTGCACGCATACTTATATATGTGTGAGATTGCCACACATGACGCGCTGTCCCTACCTCTACGCCTATGCGGCCTCGCGCTCGTAGTACTTCAGCAGACCGCCCAGCCGCTCCCGACACCGCACCTTTTCCTGTTCTCCCACGGACTGCTTGAGTTGGCAAAGGGAATAGCAATACGTTGTTTTTGCCTTGGTGATTTCTCTCTTCATGATAGTGGGCTTCGTAGTGGCGCAGCGCGCGCCGCAATGAGCCTTCACCCAACAAGATCAGTTTTCCCAGGCATTCCTCCTTAACCGACCTTACCCAGCGTTCCGCATAGGCGTTCAGATTCGGACTTCTGGGCGGCAAGGCAAGGGTCTTCACGCTTCCTGCTTCGATCACCTGACGAAACGATGGGCAGTATTTGCTGTCGCGATCATGCAGTAGGTATTTGCGGTTGATCAGAAAACCAGAATCTTCCATCGTCACATTGCGCGCCATCTGTTCCATCCACTCTTGATTCGGATGACGTGTAACTCCGGCCAAGCATATTCTCCGACTCTCCAAATCAATGAAAAACAGCACGTAGTACGTAATCAACCCTCTTAGCGTAAGCACTTCCACCGTGAAGAAGTCGGTCGCCACCAACACTGCCATGTGAGCACGGATAAAGTCTTTCCAACTCGTCATCTGCTTCCGTTTGGGAGCCGGTGGAATATCATGACGGCGGAGAATATTGCCCACCGTCTGATCCGAGAGCCGGAGACCCAGGTTGGCCATGGCGCCCACGATCCGGTCATAGCCCCACCCGGGATTCTCCTTCGCCATGCGCACCACCAACCGCTCGGTTTCCTCGTCAACTCTGGGACGACCCCAAGATTTGCGAAACTTCGATCCGTCGAACTTGTTGGCGATGCGCTTTCGGTACCAAGCGAGCAGCGTATCCGGCTTCGCGACAGCCGACAATTCTTCCAAGGCTTTCCGTCCAAGCCGGTGGCCGATCTCAGCCAACGTTGCTTTTTCGGCATCGGATAACAACAACCTGCCTTTGATTTGGGCTCTCAGGATGCGGTTCTCTGCGGCCAAATATTCGTTCCTCAGAAGAAGTTCCTGGTCTACGGTGCCGGTGATGTAAGCAAGCATGCGAGCCCAAATCATTCCAGAGCCTCCCTGTACTTGATCGTCGACCCGGATTGTACATGCTCTTGAGGTTTCAGAGAGCTGTGCGAGGAAATTACGAGACCGGAAACCAAGCCTTTTCAATGCATTTGAGATTTTTGACCATACGGGCAACGGCCAACACGGACTCTGTGAGCGGGCGGCCGTTGACGGTGCGCGCGCGCGGCCCATGCTGCGGCACACTGAAAGCGCAAAGGAGAACGACGAGAACAATGGCAACAACAAGAACGACAGCGACAACAGCACCAGCAAGATCATCACTACAATGATCAGCGGCAGGATCACGACAGCAACGATGCGAAAATGGGGGCGGTATCCCCGACAATCGGGGTGCCCGGACTAACCCTCTGGAACAGCATATAAAAGAGGTTGACCAGGGGGGTTCTCGGCCCGGCGGCATGCCCTGCAGAAAAACCTAAGGAGTGCTCGACACAATAACCTAAAAATAGTACAACATAATAACCTAATAATTGCACGGCACGGAAACCTAATATTCGTCCGACGCAATAACCTAAGGACTGCACAGGGAATGGCTACACCGTCCGAAAAGCTCGCGGAGTCGCTTGAACTTCTCCACAAGCTACAGAACGCCAATGGCGCCGCGGCCATGCGGGCGAAGGACATGCCGCGCACCCACAGGGAGCGCCTCAAGGCGAATGGCTTTCTGCGTGAGGTGATGAAGGGCTGGTACGTTCCGAGCCGGCCCGACGAGAAAGAAGGCGACAGCACGGCATGGTATGCCTCGTTCTGGCGCTTCGCTGCCGTTTATCTGGAAACACGCTTCGGCAAGAACTGGAGCCTGTCCCCGGAGCAGTCGCTTTCGATGCATGGTGGAAACTGGACGGTTCCTCGCCAGCTCTTCGTCAGATCCCCCAAAGGCGGTAACAAGGTTGTTCCGCTCCCGCACGGCACGTCGTTGCTGGATGTTCGGGCCGCTTTGCCCGCACGCGCCGACCGTGAGGAAAAGGAGGGCCTGCGGATATTCTCGCTGGAATCGGCGTTGATCGAGAGTTCCCCGCAGTATTTCGCCAGCCATGCGACGGATGTCCGGGCGGCGCTGGCGATGGTGCGCGACGTTTCGGGGCTGTTGGCGCGACTGCTGGAAGGCGGTCACAGCGTGATCGCCGGACGATTGGCGGGGGCATTCCGCAACAGCGGCCGCGACCGGCTGGCCGACGAGATCGTGAAGACGATGGCGGCGGCTAGTTATGACGTGCGCGAATCAGACCCGTTCAACGACCGTCCATCCCTCTCGCTCCCAGCCCGCGAAACATCGCCGTATGTGAACCGAATCAGGCTGCTTTGGGACAAGATGCGCCAGCCTATCATCGAGCGATTTCCGAAGGCACCGGGCCTCGCCCGGAACACAGGCGCGTATATGAAGGGCGTCCAGAAAGCGTATGTAACGGATGCCTACCACTCTCTGTCGATCGAGGGCTACCGTGTCACGCCGGAACTGATCGAGCGCGTGCGCCGCGGTACATGGAACCCGGAAGCGAACGAGCTGGACCGCGAACAGACGAACGCCATGGCGGCGCGCGGCTACTGGCAGGCGTTTCAGGTCGTCGAAAAGAGTATCGGACGCGTTCTGAAGGGTGAAAATCCGGGCACGGTTGCCGAGGAGGATCATCGTGAATGGTATCGCGAGATGCTTGCACCGAGCGTCACGGCCGGCATCCTCAAACCTTCCGACCTCGCGGGTTATCGCAACGGACAGGTCTATATCCGGCAGTCCATGCACGTTCCTCTGAACCGCGACGCGGTGAGGGACGCAATGCCGGCCTTCTTCGATCTGCTGACCCAGGAAACCGATCCCGCTGTGCGCGTCGTGCTCGGGCACTTCATTTTCGTCTACATCCATCCCTATATGGACGGGAACGGCCGCATGGGGCGGTTTTTGATGAACACTATGATGGCCGGCGGCGGATATCCGTGGGCCGTGATCCCGCTGTCGGAGCGCAAGGCCTACATGGCCTCCCTCGAAAAGGCGAGCGTGGGCGAGGATATCGGTCCTTTTGCAGATTTTCTCGCCGGTCTCGTCGAGAAACGTCTCGCCGGTGAGCCGCTGCCGGAAGTGCCGAAGGGCACGAAGGCCGTCCGCCATGAATGACGGACGGCTGGACCATCTCAAACGGTTTTATTCGATTCTTGCGACTCTTGAGCAAAATATCGGCGGCGCGAAAACGCTCGCCGATTGCTCGGGCCGGATGGGTTGGCCTAAACGCGGCGTTTATTTCTTCCGCGAAACCGGCGAAAGCCGCTCCGATACGGGACCAGGCCCGCGCATCGTGCGGGTCGGCACCCATGCATTGAAAGCAGGCGGAAGCACGACGCTGTGGGGCCGCCTGTCCACACACCGAGGACAGAGGCGAAGTGGCGGCGGGAATCACCGCGGCTCGATATTCCGTCTGATCGTCGGAACGGCGCTGATCGGCCGCGACGGCCACAAATTCCCGACATGGGGCGAGGGGAGTTCAGCTGCAAAAGACATCAGGGGGGCGGAAGTCGAACTTGAACGCACTGTGAGCCGGGTCATTGGCAAAATGGCGTTCCTCTGGTTTTCTGTCGGAGACGAACCGGGGCCCGATAGCCTGCGCGGAAAGATCGAGAGAAATTCGATCGCGCTGCTGAGCAACTTCAAAAAGGCAACGCTCGATTCGCCGTCGCCGCAGTGGCTGGGGCATCACTGCGACCGCGACCGCGTTTGCGCTTCCGGTCTTTGGAACCAAAATCACGTCGAAGAAAACTACGAGGTGGGTTTTCTGGATGATCTTGAGAAGCTGGTCGAGGAAATGGCGAAACCATGATCGTCGTCATTCAGTGCGCCGCCAGCAAAGCACCGAATGCCGGCCACTTGGTCACGGCGGACGGAAAGTCCGTCACCTTCGTCGCGCATCCGGAAATCGCTCCGCGGAATGAGGACCATGTTTATGCGCGGCCGGATGATGACGCCGGCGAAGGAAAACCATGGCGCGAGGTGCTGCTCGCCTACAACCGCGAGCCGAACACAAATCCGCTCCTGCTTTTGCCGGCGTATCGCCTATACGAGAACCCCATTTACGGAAGTCTCGTCGAGAGACTCGGAATCGAGAATGTCTACATTTTGTCGGCAGGGTGGGGCCTTATCAGATCGGATTTCCTGACTCCGGATTACGACATCACTTTCAGTCAGAGCGCGCGGCGACGATGCCTACAAGCGGCGGCGCAAAGACGACCAATACAAGGACTTCTGCATGCTGCGCCAGGACACGGACGACGAAATCCTGTTCTTCGGCGGCAAGGATTACGTTCCGCTGTTCTGCACGTTGACACAGAATGTGGAGGGAAAGCGGAACGTGTTTTATAGTGCGGGACAGGCGCCTCTGGCACCCGACTGCATGCCTGTGAAATTCGAAACGAGCACCAGGACGAACTGGCATTACAAATGTGCCATTGCGTTTCTTGATTCGATGTGAAGACATTGCGTAATAAGTGGTATTCGATAGATGTTCGCCATGATCCGGTCGCGTAATTGCCGTAACGATGGACGTAGTGATAATCGTGATTGCGGTTTTGCTCTCATTCACCATCGTGCTCTGACCGATCCGACAGATAAACCATCCGCTCAACCTTATATTTGTCAGCGGAGCTGTCGGTCAAGCTGGGTATCTATGTATCTATGTTTCTCCACGGACGGTGCGCGCCTATTGGCCTCCCGAACCGGGGCGACGAGGCCGCCGGAGGACCTCTTCGCAGAACTGGAGGACATTTAACCGATCCAATCCTTGCCAGCATCGAGCATTTCGCGCACGTCGGACTCTGAATATCCACGGACGGTGAGTAGGTTACTCGGTTACTCGTCGCGAAATTGCATCTGCTCGTTCGCGGTGACGAGCGGAGCAGAAACGGAGATAGCAAAAGCAGAGTCTGCGCTGTGTCCCGCCGCCAGCGCTGCGAGCCAGCCGCCCTGACTCAGTCCCCAGAAACCGATCCGAGTCGGATCAACGCGTGGAACCTTTGCCAATGCGTGCTGACCCGCAATGGCATCGTCAGCCAACGTTTCAAAGTCAGCACTTACAAAGTTTCCGGAAGAGTAGTGCGAAATTCTAGTTCAGGCCTCGGTTCTCTTTGGTCCGGGTCATCATCGCTAGCCCCCCAGGGTAAATTTACGGTAACTCGAAGAACGTGAGCCCGAGGGGGTCACTTCGGAGTACCAACTGGAGGAACCGGGGGGCCACTGGTCAACGTATTCTGGACTGCTGCAATCAGCCATGATTCACCGTGCTTCGTCAACACGAACATCGGAAACGACGTTCTCATTTCTTTGCCCTCCATTCGCAGTTCTTTTGGTCGCCACCCGTGCAACCGCGACGTCAGTACGGAGAAACCGAATTGCGACAGATGTCACATCCAGGTGACTGCCTTGGAAGTCGTCGGTAAACAGTCGCGCATGGTAGGTCACGATCTCATCGCGGCCCTTTAAGTACTTGCCGGTAATCACGACGAAGTCGGCGTCCTCCGCAAACAATGCAGCAAAGGCCTTGGTGTCGCCCCGATTGATAGGCCCTGCGAAGTCTGCAATCACACTTCGAACGGCTTGTTCTCCAGATTGCTTTTGAGCATTCTTAACAGTCGTAAAGGCAAGTAGAGCGATAAAGACAAGAGTTAGTGGAACGGATTTCATTGTCTCTATTCCTTTCAACTAGGGCAGGGATAGGGGTGCCCAGGCGGGCGTTGCATCTTCCCACTGGTTATCTGTCAACGGCCGTTGACCGGAGCCATCCGCGTTCATCACAAAGAGCTCGCCATAGGGCTGAGGAATGTCGTCGTATAGCGGCGCCTCATCTTTGAATCCTAAACGGGCGCTGCTGAAGAGAATTTGCTTTCCATCTGGAGACCATATTTCGTGTGCATTATTCCCTGGGGCGGTGGTCAGCCTCCTCAAATCGGTCCCGTCGGGCCGGATCGTGTAAATGTCATAGTTGTCTTCGTCAAGGCGCGTGAAGGCGATGAGATCGACTCTTGGAGACCAGGCAGGAAAATTGTCAAATCCCGTAGTCAGGTTTGTCACGGATCCATCGTCCAGATTGATGATTCGGAGACCATACTCCGACCCGCCCCAAAAGCGAAATACGATCCGCTTGCCGTCTGGGGACCAACTCGGAAAACCGTTGTTTCCCGCAGCCTTGATTAGCTCATGGAGTTCCGAGCCATCCGGGCGCATCATCATTACGCGGGCTGACCTGCCGCGAGGGAGAAAGTAGGACCCTGTCCCAAAAGCGATCCAATCATCCTTAGGAGACCATTCCGGCGCCAGAGCCACAGCTCCATCGTCTGCACGAAAGATTAGCTTAGCGTTCGTTCCATCCGCATCCATCACAGACACTGAAATATTATTCCCGCTCTTGGTAACGGCAAGTTTCTTTCCGTCGTGCGAAAACGCCGGAAATGGATTCGAAAAGGCCAGATCAAATTCTGGATCGATACTGAACAAGGGTTGGTTTTGGCTCCATGATTCAGATGACCATTTTTGATATACGACCAGTTTGCCATTAGATGACCAAGTAGGGTTGCGCATCTGTCCGTTCGCCCCTTGATCCCCGGTCGTGAAGGCTAGACCCGTCCGTGAGCCGGCCTTCATGACATACCCGATTCTATTCGCGCCAAGAAACTGCGGTGAAACTTTCAGTCCCGGACCTGACGTGTGCTCCTGGCGAGTTCCGGTTGCGACATCCACCGAAACGATTTGCGAATCGACCAGTTTTCCGACTTTCGCTCGCCCAGGGGAAAGCCGGGCGTAAAACGTGTCTTGAATATCCATCTCATAAAAAACGATTCTCTCGCCATCTGGCGACCACTTCGGCGAGCCTGCAAATTTGCCCACGGAAGTTATCCTCCGCAGGTCCGTACCGTCAGTCCGCATGAGATAAATGCTGATAGCATGCGATTGCTCAAATCGCTCACCGTCCCGCCGCACAGGGGTGTTGCGGTCCGATGAGAACGCGATCCATTTCCCGTCTGGTGACCAGGACGGCCGAAAATTGGCTGGGGCGCGGGTAAGGTTTCGTGCCTGCTTTGTCTGTAAGTTGAGCACCCAGATGTCAGCGGACCCGGTACCGCGTGAGGACACAAAGGCAAGCTGCTTTCCATCCGGCGAGAGCGCTCCTTGATCGTCATACGCCGGATCATCGGTCAGCCGCACGAGACCTGACCCATCCGGATGCACACGGTAGATGTCGGCCGAGCCGCCGCGCTCAGAGGTAAAGATGATCCACTTCCCGTCAGCGGAGAAAGAGGCGTTGTAATCGAAGCCGGAATTTGGCAGCAGCGGACGTTCGTCGGAGCCATCCGCATTTGCGATGAATAGCGTCGACTGAGAGGGCCCAATACGGTAAAGAAGAATCCGCTCTTTCGCGCAGAGAACGGGGGTGGTTGCAAACACCAAAAAAGTCGCCAGCAAAGCTCTTCTCAGCATAATTAGCTCCCGCTGAACACTCGAACTGCAGAAAGCGGTACCGCTCGATTTCCATCTAAGATCTGTTACTCGACATGCGCATCGAAAACTCCTGTCTGAACACGACCAGAGCGCTTGATCTGCACAAAGATCCGGTACAGCCCGGCTTTGGGGAATCCGTAGGGAAATGAGACCTCTGGAGACGATACATTCATAGTCATCTCCATCGCAGGATGGGGGTCACGTTGATTCACCAAAGGCCGTTCGTTAGCTCGCGGGGGGGCAAGCGGTAGACTCGCCTGAGCCAGTTGCAGCGCGGCCATTGAGACCGAACCTGCGGGATGAACATGCGCGAACACCGAACAATCCGAACGCACAAAAGCTGCGTGCCCTGCCATTCCCATGTATGGCTCGAGATCTTGGGCAGCTCTCCCGTTTCGATCTTCGATCCGGAAGTGAAAGGACATGGGAACATTGGCTCTCAATGGGGAGGAGTCGCGTTCCCAGATCATGCGCCCGCCGTCGGGCAACTGCGCCACTGTGGAATCGTCTTTGGTTGGGGTAAGAGGACCTTCGGATGCTTGAGAATCGTCTCCGGAGAGCGGCATACCCGCGACGTTGGGCAGGTCAATTTGCCCAGCCGCAGTCCATGGCACGCCATTGTCGTCAACAATATCCGCGAAAATCTGGTACTTGCCTGCGATAACTGTGGGCAAGTTTTCCAGAAACGACCCGCCTTCGATACGCTCGGGATGAAGATGGTACATGCGATCCATATAGGGGAGCCTGATCAGGAAGAGATGCATCAAGTGTCCGTGGTCAGGAATGAAGTTCTCGGGTTTGATATATGTCGTCCAGAGTTCACCCTGACCTTGGACTCGGAGAAGAAGTCGGCCGTCCGCTCGCAGGGTCGCCAGCGCATTCGGAGAATTGGAGGACCAGGTCTGGCCTTGACTATTGCTAGCGACTACTTTCCACCAGGCATTGCCGAGACAGACGACGATCAGCAAAAGGGCCGCCGCGGCAAACATCGCAGTCCGAGCCTTTCGGAGACCCTTCACCGTGGGGGCTTCCCCCGATTGTAGTTGAGCTTCTCGGACCGCGGCACCGACAACGGAGACGATACCGATAGAGAGGAAGATCATGCAGCCAAACAGGAGGGCGCCGAGGGATTTCTGCATACGCAGCGTGCTCTGAGCGAATGCGGGTATAGGTACGCCGAGTTCCGTCTTACCCCGCGCACCATCGATCTGAATTCGCACCTGCAAGTCATAAGTCTCCATGACCCAAATGCTCCCGACAAAGAATCTCGGGTCCTGTGGCGATCGCTGGGCCAAGTCCGGGATCGCTTGCAGTTTGTAACCGAATCCTGAAAGGCGCAGGATATTTAGTCGAACCTCGTGAACGTCGTTGGACTCGCTACGAATCTCGACTTGGGCCAAGCCGGGAATGACCTTCGGCATGCGCACCGTCACAAAGACGTGATAAGGGTCGGCATCGTTTTCGTAAAATACATCCGCGCTTCCGACGTGGGCGTTGGCGGGTGCGCATACGACGAATGACAGGGCAACTAGAAATGAAGGAATACGCATCCGATGATCTCTCATAGAGACTCCGTTACGAAGGTGTACCTGTTATCTTTGAACCCGTTTTATCCAATTGGCCCAGATGAACCCCAGGCGCGCGGTGAGAATCGCAGCTATCAAAGCAACGGTCATCACGATCCAGAACTGGATACGTGTATTCTCTGAGCCTTGAAATTTATAGGGATCGTACATAAACCCAGCGGTATCGTCGTATGAGAAGTAACGCGTCCCGAAAATACGATTCCGCGACAACGGAGACATCAGGAAGTTCGCGAAGGGCCATTGGACGGAGACAAAGCTCACCAAGAACACGATGCCAGTTGACGCAGCCTGTAACCATGGTTTCCAGATCTTAGTGGCTCTCCGCAGCAGATCTAGCGCCAGTGCAGGTATTATCAGCAACAGCGGAAACGCCATTGGAATGAAGTGAGTCACATTTTGATAGACCGGCCCGAGTTTCGGTTGGGCGGCAAAGAGTGGAAGAATCCACAGTTGGGCCAAGACAGCACCCGTGTAAACGGCGACAATAATGGTGTTTCCCCACCGGTGTTCCAAGGCACGCGTCACGCCCACCAATGTAAGAGGAACCGTCAATGAGACCACAAGATAGGCACTCGCACTATGCAGTGCTTGGCTCCCCGTGTATTCGGTGATGAGGAAGCAGCCATGCATGACGATGATCCCGCCGACGTAAAGAAACCGCCGGCGGAACATCGCTCGTAAATCGCCCTGGGATCGGTTTATGGCACCGCCAATCAGAATCAAGGTGCCGATATCGATGGCGATCGACCCACTCATCAGCAATACGTGAGGAGGACTGAGGATGGTGACATCGAGACCGTATGCGTTATGCCACCAGTTGTCGAAGGGAGCGGATGTGATCATGGCGAATCCACCCCAAGCAGCAATGAAGGCTCCAAGCGGTCCGCGAAAGCCCCATATCTTTACGCTGGCCGCTCTTCGTTGATACGCTGCCGGGCTATGGCCAAATGTCGTGGAAAGTATCAAGAAACCTGAAGTAAGGCCCCCAAGCACTGCACCGAGCTGGATCGCCAAATGGGCCGGGGTCCAGAATGTATCTCGCCCAATGGACTGGTGCCAGGCGACGTCCCAGTACCCTCCAATCATGTCCGAGGTTATGGCGACGAGCATGCACCAAATCGCAGCGGGTATGCGGAAAGTGGCTGAGGTCGCTTTTGGCACTGGAATGTCGATGGAAACTGGCTGGCCCGCGTGTGGACCAGCGACGTCGACGTTTTGCGCCACCACGACCCTCGTGGTAAGTTCTGCATTCATGGAGTGTCCTTTATATGTGGGTTGACTATGATTCATTGATCAACTCGGAGTCATTAGGAAACGCTGAAAATCTCCTGAAAAAACTCTGAAACCGCCATGTTCAAGAAGCCGCGACAATTATTCGAGTTCGGCCGGTTTCGCCTGGATCGCACTGAACGTTTCCTCTACCAGGATGGCGTGGCTGTTCCGCTTTCTCCGAGACTCTTCGACACCCTCCTGGCTCTGGTGGAGAACCGGGGCCACGTTGTGGAGAAGAACGAGTTAATGCAGAAGGTCTGGAACGATGTCGCGGTCGAAGAGAACAACTTGACCCAAAGCATTTCGGCTTTGCGCAAGATTCTGGGGGACAGCCTCGACGGTCCGAAATTCATAGAGACCATCCCAAAAAGAGGCTATCGCTTTGTCGCTCCGGTCAAGGAGGTCTCGGAGGAAGAACTCGGAAGCGACCGGCCCCCTGTCACGAATTTCGGCAGCAGAGAACACATAGGAACCGGGCTCCCCGCCGGAGGGAGTACGCAAAAGCGTTCACGACGAATCGCTCCAGCAATCGTGTTTGGAACCATGCTCCTGGTGTTGGTGGGATTGGCCGCGATGTGGCGCTCCTGGACCCGTTGGGGAAGACAGCTACAATTAAAGGAGACGCAACTCACTACGAACTCTTCAGAAGCTTCCCTGATCGCCGCTGCGATATCGCCGGACGGCAAGTACTTGGCCTACGCCGACAGTACCGGACTTTACGTACGTGTGAATAGAACCGGAGAGATGCAACCTCTCTCTGTTCCCCCAGCTTCCGTCATCGGTGGGCTAAGCTGGTTTCCTGACAGCACAAGACTGCTGGCGACGGTCACCGGTCTTCAACCCAACGTGGATAGCGTCTGGGTGATTTCCATTTTAGGTCAGTCCCCTGTCAAGCTTCTGGACGGTGGCAACCAAGCTGCTGTCTCACCGGACGGTTCACAAATCGTCTTCGTGCGCGGAAAGGGCAAAGAACTTTGGCTCATGGCTGCCAACGGGGAGTTGCCGCATCGAATACTAGTCGCCGTAAACGAGTATCTTGCGGGCCCGGTTTGGGGCTGGGATAGCAAGCATCTCGCCTATGGACGAGTTTTTTCAGATTCAGATAAGGTAGATACAGTAGTTGAGACGCTCAACCTGGAGACGGGAAAAATCACGGTCTCCTTTTCTGATCCGGACATTACGTCGGGAATACCTCTACCCGACGGACGGCTCGTCTACTCTCGAAACGAGGTCATTTCCGGACAATCGGGTGCCAGTCTTCTAGAGGCCAACACCGATCCGTATTCAGGGAAGGTGGTAGGAAAGCCCCGTCAACTTGCCCGTTGGCCTGGCTGCTCGATATCAGCTTTGGGCGTGACAAGCGACGGGAAACACTTGGTGGCTCTAAAGGGCCTTGCGCAGGCTGACGTATATGTTGGAGACATTGTGGAGCACCGCCTCGAAAACCCGCGCCGCCTCACATTCAATGACCGTGACGATTTTGCTTCGGATTGGACCCCCGACAGCAACTACGTCCTGTTTGCCTCAAATCGCAATGGCAGCATGGATATTTTCAGGCAAGGAGTAAGTGAACGTACCGCGGTAGCTCTCATCGCCGGTCCGGAAGACAAACTCTCCCTTCACCTCAGTCCGGACGGCCAGTGGCTCATGTATTTTGCTTTTCCGGGTGGCTATGCAGCTGCGAAAGCGCCTCTCTTGATGCGAGCTCCGCTCTCGGGCGGCCCTCCGCAACTAGTATTCAAATCGCGACCTGGTTCCGATTTTCGCTGCCTGAAAGCCCCCGCGACTAGGTGCGTCCTGAGCGAATGGGAGAACCAGCAACTCGTGTTTTATGCTCTTGACCCTATACGAGGCAAGGGACAGGAACTCGCAAGGCAGCAAATCGCCTCGGGGCCGGAAATTGTTGAATCCAACTGGGACATCTCCCCCGACGGCTCGCGCATTGCCCTGGCAATACCCGAAGGCCCGCCGGCCCGTATCCGAATCCTGTCTTTGGCCAGCGGTACGCTGCAAGATATCCGTGTGACGGGCTGGTCTGCCTTTCAGTCAATGGAATGGGCTTCCGACGGCAAGGGTTGGTTTGTGGCTAGCCGATCAGCCGCAGCGAACACCCTTCTTTTTGTTGATCCGCAGGGAAACGCATACCCGCTCCGTCAAACCGCCGGCGGCTACGACATCTATGCGATCCCGTCTCCTGACGGCCACCGTCTGGCTTTCCTGGAGTACACTACTACCAACAACGCCTGGATGATTGAAAACTTCTGACAAAATCTATTGGAAGAGTGCGCAGATACACTCCACGCGGCACGAGTCTTTCCATTCGCTGCGACAACTCCAAACAGAACGTCGCGAACCGTCAGGATTGGCGCACACGGAAAGAGCTAGCAGCCACTCAAGGCCGCAGCACGCTCCCAATTGGCACAGACCGTAGTTGGCAGTGCTCTCCGCCAACGCTCTGGCAAGAGAGCCGCTATCGGACCGGCAGTGTAGGTCCAGAAGAAGTTTGTCCACATAGAGCCTAGCCAGCGTCATTGTACTGACGCTGGCAGGCTTCTCCAACTGTGCCTCTCGAAAATCTCGAAATGTTTGAGCGGAAGGGAATTATTTCCCCTCTGCAGTTCATGGGAATGTTATTCCCCCAACTGGACCACGAGGGTCAAACAGTTGGCGGCCCTGGTTGATGCTGGTGAACACAATTCGCATGATGCAAGCGTGTCAACGGAGCAGAGATCAGGCGCAAATTGCAAAGGGCCAAAGTGAGAGGTAGTGGGTAACGTGGTGGATTCGAACTCTTTCAGGCAGCCCGTCGTTCGTAGCGGTGGTGCAGTCCTGTAGTTCGCCAAAACTTCAGCCGAGGCCCGAAAACGGGGCGGTCTGGTGGAGTAGACGTGAATACGATTATCGACTCGGTACAGAAAGAAGAACCTAAGAGGGCGAGCCCGGTGGGCGTGGAGCACGCATCTATACGCATATATAAAGGACCGGCCGAAAGTCGATCCGAACTATGCCTGTCACTCGCCAAAACGCCTGTGACTGGCGAATTGTTATTTCGCCTGCCATAGGGCATGTAACATTGCTGCATTCTGTCCTCGGCCTAGCGCGGATTGAGCTGGTGGTGGCTGATTCTAAAGGCATTGGCGTCGGTCAGCATTTTGGCTAGGGACAAGAGTAGGGTTAGAGACGCAAAGACGACGGAGCTACCGTAAGACAACGCCGACCCGCCCGTTCAGTTAGTCAGTCGCTTGAGTGCCGAACATGAAGCGATGAAACGCCAGGCCTGCCGATTGCACTATTTGCTGGACGGAATTAGGCCGGAGGATGTAGCTTAGGTTTTCTCCTCGTTGCTGTGTCTTTGCGATTGCTCGCCGTAACCCTAACATAGTTTGCAATCGTTCAGACCACGCGATCCTGACGCTACTCTACCGCGAAAGGAACTACCATGGGGCAACGGGCAGCCGCACCTCACGGCGTGATGGAAAGCGGCGGTTCTTACAATCTGCATTCCGCGATTCCAGCGGGGGGAGCAGGCCTGGCTTTGCCATTGCTGGAGCAGGCCGCGCGAACAATCGCGCTCGACAGCACCGACCAGCCGCTGGTCATCGCCGATTACGGTTCGTCGCAAGGGAAGAACTCTCTTCCGCCCCTGCGAGCGGCCATCAGAACATTGCGAGGTCGTGTTGGCCCCGTTCGGCCTATCATCGTCGTGCACGTCGACCAGCCCGCCAACGATTTCAATACGCTCTTTGAAGTGCTTCACGCCGACCCTGAACGCTATTCTCTAGATGATCCGAACGTTTTTCCGTCAGCCATTGGAAGGTCGTTCTACGAGAACGTGTTTCCCAAGGCGCATATTCATCTTGGCTGGTCGTCGTATGCGGCGGTGTGGCTGAGCCGGAATCCGGCGAGAATTCCAGGCCACTTTGTTCCACGCGTTGCCACAGGGACTGTGCGAGAGGCGTTCGAACGCCAAGCCGCCGAGGACTGGAAGGCTTTCCTTTCCCTCCGAGCCGTTGAGTTGAAGCCCGGTGGCCGGCTGGTCGTCGTGCTTCCCGGAATGGATGACGAGGGCGTTAGCGGGTTCGAGCCCGTTTTCCTGCACGCGAACGAAGCGCTCGCACAGTTGGTAACGGAGGGAGCGATCACAGCTGACGAACGTGCCAGCATGGTTGTGGGCTCCTACCCCCGGAGGCGGAGCGAGCTCTTGGCGCCGTTTACGGACAATCAATTTCACGGCCTCACGCTTGAGCACTACGAATTGCTCACGCTTCCAGACGCCGCGTGGGCCGATTACCAGCGCGACTCAAACAAGCAAGCGCTGGCGACCCGCCACGCCCGCTTTTTCCGCTCGATTTTCTCTCCTTCTTTGGCTGCTGCTATTGCTGACGAGCGCAAGCGCAATGACTTTCCCGATCTCTTGCAGGAAAAGCTCGTTGGGCGTCTGTCCGACCCGCCTACGCCGTTTCACTCCTTTGTCCAGACGATCGTGCTCGCAAAACAAGGTCCAGCACACGATTCGGCCCACAATCAGTGAGCTTTCGGATGACCGACACCTCCTGGCAAACCGGCTCGCAGCCGCCGAATGCATCGGCATTGACCTCGCGCCACGGCCATCACTTGTTTTATGGCTGGAGGATTGTACTCACTGCCATGGTCGCCGTTTTCTGGGGTGTTCCCATAACGGTCTATTCTTTCAGCGTCTTCCTCAAGCCTCTCATCCAGGACTTCCACTCGACCCGTGCCGCCGTTTCACTGGCCTACACTCTTCGTTCTATCGCTGACGCGACCTGCACTCCGTTTGTTGGTTGGCTGATCGCTCGCTTTGGGACCCGCAGAGTAATCCTCCCTTCTGCAGTCATGTTTGGCCTGATCCTTCTCTCCATTAGGGTTCTGTCAGGCGGCATTGGGCAGTTCTATGTCTCTTACGTCGCCTTTGCTTTGGCAGCATCCATTGGTTTCGGACCCCTCGCTTACGGAAATGTAGTGTCCTTCTGGTTCGACCGGAGAAGGGGTCTGGCTCTTGGACTCACGATGCTTGGTATAGGTTGCGGAGCTATGATCATGCCGCCCTTCGCGCAGCGTCTGATCGCGAACTTTGGCTGGCGGAACGCCTACGCGATTCTCGGCGTTGCGGTTCTTCTTATTCCCGTACCCATCGTGGCCGCTTTCCTTAAGGAAAAGCCAGAGGATCTTGGACTCTTACCGGACGGAGTCGCGTCGGCAGACAGCCCTGCGCCAGCACGCCACGATGCTTCAGGTCTGACGGCGTCTGAAGCATCGCGAAGCCCCGCGTTTTGGCTCATCGTGTCCTCATTTTTTCTCGTCGGTGCAAGCGTCCAAGCTTGCATCGTTCACACCGCAGCCATGCTTAACGACCGCGGCGTAGGTCTGCAAGGTGCGGCATTGGGAAGTTCTCTCTTAGGCGCTGCTGTCATGATTGGCCGCGTTGGGACCGGCTACTTGCTTGACCGCTTGTTTGCTGCGCGAGTCGCCGCCTGGTTTTTCGTCAGTGTCGCCGCGGGAATCGGCCTATTTCTGGTCGGCACGGCGCCACGGCCGGCTTTCCTCGGAGCATTCCTGATCGGCCTGGGCTTGGGTGCCGAGGTAGACATGATCCCATACCTCGTCAGCCGCTATTTTGGTCTTCGCTCGTTCGCGCAGATCTACAGTGTAGTCCTCGCCACCTTCATTTTGTCCGGCGCCGTGGGTCCGCTCTTGATGGGATCGAGCTTCGACCTCACCCGCTCGTACCGGGCCTCCCTTATCGCTTTTCTGGCCGCGACTTTGTCTGCCGCCCTACTCATCACCCGTCTTGGCCCGTACCGCTATCGCGCCAGTGACTCGCGGCAATCGGGTCTTGCGCGTCAAGAATCACGATGAATGGCGGGCCGTTCATTACAGAGACTTTCCTGAATTTTGCGGTAGTGACACCCCAAAGGGGTGCTCAGTAGGAGCGGCAGATACATCGCCTTATTGAGCCGATGAGGCTGTTTGTTTGGTCGATTAAGGGGTTTTCTCATTTCCGCCGAATCCCAATCAGGGGCGTAGGTACCGATTGAGCCTATTTATCCGGTACTTCTTAGGATGGGAAAAGTTCTAAGGGTGAGCAGACAGGAGAGTTAGGTGCCGAGGGTCGTGGGTTCGATCCCAGCGCCCCTACCAAAAGTCCTGATGATTCTATCGGCCTTGTTCACCGAATCCCCGAAAAACGGTCTATAAAAGCCCAGTTTTGGACCGAAATTGGAACGAACTCCATCCATCTGTACTGTTTCAAGGCCACAAGGACGAAACGTCGAGGTTGCCAAGCCTCCTGCACTGAGATAGCCTTCTGCGAATCAGGTCGCGCAATTGAAGCCTCAACGACAGCTCGACGGTACCCCGCGAAAGATTGTTGGCTTTCACCTAGACGAATACCTGGATTGGGTTGCCGAACTCGAATGCGGGCACCAGCAACATGTGCGCCACAATCCTCCGTTCACCGTGCGGCACTGGGTGACAACCACAGAAGGCCGACGTTCCCATCTCGGAAGCCAACTGATCTGTGTAGCATGCAGCGCTCCTCTCAGTGATTCTGCTGTACTAACGGTACCAAACAGAAATACACCAGTTTGGGACCAAACAGGTTCCGCCATGTCCGGCAAGGCCTCAGCTCGCGAAATTGAGAAGACAGAAGAAATCGGAATGACTCAAGAAAAACAAAACACTAATTCACTGATTTCCTTACGGGAGTTGATAAAAGAAGTTTTTCAACCTCTTCCTCCGTCCCTGCTTGAGAAACTCGTTCAAGAAATTCTTCCAGAGGTTCGTCGTATTGCTTCCTCATCGCATCGTGCAGAGCGCTAGAAGCTCTTACCGCAGCTAATGAATCATCTGAAAGCTTAGCAAACCCTGGATGCTCTGGTTCGAGCGATGTCTTGAGGATGGCGAACGTCGTCTCATAAGTACGCAACTCGCTATTCAGTTTCTTGAACTCACTAAATACGAATCGCAGGAATTCCTTCGCCTTTGTTTGATCCATTTATAGCCCCACGGCTCATTCTAAAGAAGAAATGAGCATCTTTACATTCCAGATGAAGTAGTCTGACATTCCTTCTCGACGATCTGATCTAGCGTCGGCTGTGCCTGGCGAATTGTAATTTTGCAAGCACAGGACATGAACAATGTTACATCGCACCGCTGTATGTTGTTCATTTCAAAGGCGGCCTTAATTCTGGCGAAGCACAGGTCAAGTCCTGCTAAACGCCGTTCCCGTCAATGTGAAGTACTACTTTCTCCGATTTCGCGACTCGAACGAACCGCTCGGCGTAGGACGCTTCGCGTGCGTGTAGGTGAACGATGTCGATGAATTGAACGCGCGCAAACACGTCACCCTCCGTGCACGCCTTGCCTCCTCGCGTTTCCGATTCAACACTGAGACTTATCGGAAGTTGGGGCCCCGGCTCTCACACCCAAATGGACAATGAAGATGGTTGAGCGGTAATCTCTGCCGAAGGATTACTTCTGTTTATCTGTGGGACGTGCGTGTGAGGGAGGTAGCTATGTCAACGCTCCGAAGTCTTCCTGTTCTGGTTTTGGCATTGCTGGTTGCGGCGACCAGCGCGGCACAGCAGATATCGTCGCCACGAGCTGTGAGCCTGCATACTCCCGACGGAACAGTGCTCAAGGGGACCTATTTTGCATCAAGAAAACCGGGGCCTGGAGTTTTGCTGCTTCACCAATGCAACCAGCAGCGCAAATTGTGGGACGTGCTTGGTGAACGTCTTGCTTCGTCGGGGATAAACGTTTTTACGTTCGACTATCGCGGTTTCGGGGAGAGCGGTGGTATTCCGCACGACAAGCTGACGCCAGAGGAGGAGAACAAGATTCAAACCGAAGCCTGGCCCAGCGATATCGAACTTGCTTTCCAGTACCTGCTGGCCCAGCCTGGGGTGGCCGGCGAGCGGATTGGGGTTGGTGGCGCGAGCTGCGGTGTCTACAATGCGATTAAATTGGCTCGCCGGCATCCAGAAGTGAAATCGCTGGTTCTGCTTGCCGGGCCGACCGATCGCGAGGGACGGCAGTTCCTACAATCATCGAAGAACACGCCAATATTTACATCCGCGGCCGATGACGATGCGTTCGGCCCACAGGCGTTGCTGATGCAATGGTTCTTCAGCCTTTCGCCAAACTCAACCAGCCGGTTCGCGCATTACGCGTCTGGTGGGCACGGGGCGGAAATGTTCGCGATACAAAACGAGTTGCCCGGCATTATCGCGGATTGGTTTTTGGCAACGCTTGAGAATCGACCAGAGTGTGTGCCCAAAACGAACGGCCGGGTAATGGAGCCGCAAGTACTTCACAATTTGGAACTCATTGACCAACCCGGTGGTGGTGGAGCAGATCAAGTTGCGAAAAGTCTATCAGCAGGTGGCAACAGCGGAGCGGAGGCGGCATTGTTCCCGGAATTCATCGTCAACCTGCTGGGCTACGAGCATATGCAATCAGGAGATATTAAAGGCGCGGTGGAAATTTTGAAACTGAATGCGATAGCGTACCCCAATTCACCGAATGTATATGACAGTCTGTCGGATGCCTACGTCGCAGATGACCAGAAAGATATGGCGCTGCAAAACGCAAAGAGAGCTGTGGAGCTGCTTGCGAAGGACACTACGGACACGGAACAACGTCGGAATGCCATCCGAGAGAGCGCCGAGCAAAAAATAAACCAACTGACTCCGACCAAGCCTTAGGGTAAAAAGCAGTTTGTCGAGCGGGGTAACTGGAGTTCTACGAAAGTCGGTATCAGATGACAAACTCCTGGGAAACGCCCTACACGTCAATATGGATTTCAAGTTTCCGAGTACGCCACAAATCGGGACTTGAGGCTGGCATGTCGTCCATGACGCCGACAGCACGTCCGCCATTTTCTCGCCGCCACTAACCCAAAGCATTGGTGTCTAATTGTAATGATGGGTACAGGCAGGATTCGCTGGGTCCGTTGGGTCGTTGTGCTAATAGTCTTGACGGTTGCTGGCTTCTTTCTCGCATGGGCGATTCTCTCTTCAAGGGTTGAGCGAAATAATGAAATCATCGACGTCTCGTTGGACTGAAATCTGAAGCTCATCCTGGTTCTCTGGAAGACTGTAGCCTTTGACAAAGCGTGCAAAGCGTGGAGGGTCGCATGTCAGAATTGCTGAGGCATCTTCTCCGGACTCAATGGCATGCTTCTTTTCCTTGCCGGGGCCATTGGGTTGTTCGTGATCTCTTCGCACCTTCGTAGCCGATGTTTGAAGATGGTGTTCACGAAGCCCTGCCCGCCAAGTATGTGGCTGGGATCC
>Ga0210406_10000804_pt1 | contig 40957 bp, 34 predicted proteins | sample IncBWC30MmetaG_FD_155454 | JGI IMG/M metagenome (GOLD analysis project Ga0210406, IMG submission 155454) | Forest soil microbial communities from Barre Woods Harvard Forest LTER site, Petersham, Massachusetts, United States - Inc-BW-C-30-M | ecosystem: Environmental > Terrestrial > Soil >... | reverse complement strand
GATTTCGACGATGCTGGGTATGGCGTCGCGCGCTTGACCGAAGAATTCCAGGCACACGGTCCTGGTGTGCTTGGGCATGCGGTGCAGGATCCATCGCGCGGCCGTGATCAGCCCGTCGCAGCCCTCCTTCTGCACGCCGGGTAATCCGCCCAGGAATTTATCGGTCACGTCCTTGCCCAAACCGATCTTGCGAAATTTCGCGCCCTCGATGTCGAGCCGCTCGCGGCGCAGAACTGCCGACTGTTCCGCGGGCTTTGAGCCGTCCTTCCAAAGCAGCTCGAAACTCGCGACCGAGGCATCATGGATCTTGCCCAAGTTGTGGTTCAGGCGCGTCACCTCGAGCCAATTGCCCTGCGCATCGACCATGCGCCACCACGCCAGGTTGTCCACTGCCGTGCCCCACAACACCGCCTTCTTGCCGCCGGCGTTCATGGCGATGTTGCCGCCGATGCAGGATGCGTCCGCGGAGGTCGGGTCGACCGCGAACACGAAGCCGGCGTGTTCAGCCGCTTCGCTCACGCGTTTGGTGACGACACCGGCCGCGGAAAAAATGCTGGCAGTGCTGATCGTATTGCCGGGCAGCGCGAAGGTCTCCACCGCACCTAAGGTCTCGAGCTTTTCCGTATTGATCACTGCGGACCACGGCGTCAGGGGCACCGTGCCGCCCGTGTAGCCGGTGCCTCCGCCGCGCGGGATGATGGTCAGCCCGAGTTCGATGCAATCGCGGACCAAATGAGGGATTTCTGTTTCTGCATCGGGCATGAGCACCAGGAACGGCAGTTCCACGCGCCAGTCGGTGGCATCCGTGACATGCGCGACGCGCGAGAAAGCATCGAAGCGGATATTGTCGGTGCGGGTGTGCCTGAGCAGCAACCTGCGCGCGCGTTTGCGCTTGGCGGCGAAATCAGCGAATTGCCGCTCGAACCGCGTCACGGCCTGCAGGGCGGCGTGCAGCAATTCTCCGACTTTGGCATCGCGCGCCTCATCGGCGCCGTCGCGGCGCTTTTCAACCTCGCGCAGACGATGATGCATGGCCGCAATGAGCTGGCGCCGCCGCTTCGGATTGTCGAGCAGATCGTCCTGCAGGTAGGGGTTGCGCTCGACCACCCACATATCGCCCAACACTTCGTAGAGCATGCGCGCCGACCGGCCGGTGCGCCGCTCGCCGCGCAGACCATCCAGAACGGTCCACGCGGTTTCGCCCAGCAGCCGAATGACGATCTCGCGATCGGCCAGCGAGGTGTAGTTGTACGGAATTTCGCGCAATCGCGATTCCGGCTCTTTTTCCACGGGAGGTCGCGCTGCGTCGACAAAATCTGCGACAGCGTTCATATTCGGCCGAGTTTACGCATTTTTCTGCCCAAAGTTGCGCATTCAACGCTACCTTGTCGTCTCAAGTCGTTGTTTCGTCGGCCGTTACCTTGAAGTGTGCGACACCGATCTGCCAAGACTCAGCAGGAACTCGACAGCCTCGACGCGGTACGCAACGTTGCGCACAAGTTGGCGGACTTCACGCTGCACGAACCTTGCATGCTGACGCGGGAATTGCTGCTCAGGGATCGTGGGTTTAGCGACCTGGGCTTGGCGGTGCAACACGTGGAGCCGCTGTTCGACTCAACGGTGGCGATCGAAGCGGAACTGGATCGCTATCTATCCCCTTGATCGCTTGAAAGCCTTGGAATCCTTGGGGCCTTGAGCCTTCGAAAGCTAGCGCAGTCCGGTCTCCTGGCGGGCGATCACGATGCGTTGAATTTCGCTGGTGCCCTCGTAAATTTCGGTGATTTTGGCGTCGCGAAAGTAACGCTCCAGAGGCAGCTCCTTGCTGTAGCCCATGCCGCCATGAATCTGCAGGGCCGCGTGCGCATTGAACATGGCAGTCTCCGAGGCATAGAGCTTCGCCATGCTGCCTTCGGTCGTGGTTCTGGCGCCGCTGCTCTTCGCAGCTTGCTTGGCCCATGCCGCCTGCAGCATGAGCAGTCGCGAGGCCGACAACCGGGTCTTCATGTCGGCGATCTTTGCCTGAGTCATTTGAAAGGTTCCGATCGGCGCACCGAACGCGCGGCGTTCCTTCGCATAGCTCAAGGCCGCATCGTAGGCGGCGCGCGCGATGCCGTTGGCCTGTGCCGCGATCCCGACGCGCCCTTGATCGAGAATGGTCATCGCGATGGCGAATCCGTTTCCCTCCTGGCCCAGGCGATTGGCGATGGGGATCTTATAGTCGACGAATTCGATCTCGCAGGTTGCGGAGGCGCGGATGCCGAGCTTGGGCTCGATCTTGCCGCGAATGAAGCCGGATTGATTGCAGTCGAGAATGAATGCGCTGATGCCTTTGGCCTTGGCCTCCGGGTTGGTGACGGCGAACATCACCATGTAGTCGGCCACGGGTCCTGAGGTGATCCAGGATTTCTTGCCATTGAGCAGGTAGTGGGAGCCGTCCGCCGCCAAAACGGCGCGGGTGCGCATATTGGCAGCATCCGACCCGGACTGCGGTTCGGTCAGGCCATAACAGCCGAGAGCCTTGCCGGAGGCGACCGGCGTGACGAAGCGGCGTTTCTGCTCCTCCGTGCCGAATTGCAATATTCCGTTGTTGTACAGCGTGTTATTCACCGAAACGATGGTCGAGTGGGCGGCGTCGGCATAGGCGATCTCTTCCATCATCAGGACGTAGCAAATCGAATCGAGCCCGGCTCCGCCGTATTCCTCCGGAACCTCGACGCCCATGAAACCGAGTTCGCCGGCTTTGCGGATGGTGTCCTTGGGGAAGTCCCCGGAAGCGTCGAATCGTGCGGCAATCGGCGCAATCTCGTTCTGCGCAAATTCGCGCGCCGCCGCTTGAATCATCAATTGATTTTCTGTGAGCGTGAAGTCCATGTTTCGATTATCGTGGTATCCATGAAAAATACCACTCTGGTGAATCACCCGCCCGCCGTCGCCATCCCTACGGACAATCGGCCGCTGGTGGCGCCCATCTTTCAATCGGTGAAGTTCTCCTTTGACGACACGAATGAAACGCTGCGCTACCAGCGCGGCGAGCGGGACGGCTTTTTCTATTCGCGCACCTCCAATCCCACCCTGACCCAATTGCAGCGCTTGCTGAGTCAGCTGCAGGGCAGGGACGACTGCCTGCTGACCGGCTCGGGCGTCGCGACGATAGCGGCAAGTCTTCTCGCTCTGTGCAAAGCGGGCGATCACGTGCTGCTGTTCATCGAATCCTACGGGCCCACGCGCTACATCGTGCAGCACCTGTTGGCCAAGTACGGCGTCACGCATACCATGCTCTCGATCGAAGATTTGTCGGGCATCGAAAAGTTGCTCAAGGAGAAACCGACCCGATTGGTGATCTTTGAAAGCCCCACCAATCCGATCACCAAAATCGCGGACATCGAGCACTTGACCGCCAATGCGCGGGCAGCGGGATGTCTGACCGTGATGGACAACACCTTTGCCGGCTTTCACAACCATGGCGGCTACGACGTCGACGTGTACCTTCACAGCCTGACCAAGTACGCCTCCGGACACGGCGATGTGATGGGTGGAGCCATCATTGCGCGGCACGAACTGATCGCAGCGATGCGCAAAGATATCGGGCCGATGGGCCCGGCGCTCGATCCGCACGCGGCCTTCCTGATTCAGCGCGGCATGCGCACCTACTTTCTGCGCTACGAGCGGCAATGCGCCAACGCCCTCGCCGTCAGTGAATTTCTGCTCAAATGTCCGCAGGTGAAGCGGGTGCATTACCCGGGTCTGCCGGGTCATCCGCAGCACATGCTGGCGCGGCGGCAAATGAAAGACTTCGGCACGGTGGTCAGCCTTGAATTGGACGGCGGTTACACCGAGGGCGGCCGGTTCGCAGAGTCCTTGGAATTGTTTTCCATTGCCGCCAGTGTCGGCTCCACCGAGTCGCTGGTCATGCCGCCGCAGCTATTGCACGGCGGCACGTACACGGCAGAGCAGCGCTCCATGTCGCTCGTGGGCAAGGGGACCGTGCGCCTCTCGATCGGCCTGGAAGACGAACAAGACTTGAAAGATGACCTAGCCCAGGCGTTGAAGCAGGCATTTGGCTAACATCTTGATTTGACATAATTTATTTAACTTAATCTGAGTCTCGCTCAAGCATCCGCCCGCGATGCCGATCTCAAAAGGAGGTCGACAAGAATGTCGTGAAAGGTGCCAGAAGTGAGTCTTCAATCCGCAGTCGTCGTTTCCGCTTTGCACGCCCAAGCGGCCCACGCGTTCATGGGCGAATCCTTGGCCGGCGCGCAAAACATCGCGCCCATGCCCCGCGTCTGCGCGCAACTCGCCGAACTCACCGCGCAGTACGCGGCCGATGCCACCCAGCTTGCGCGACTGATCCAATCGGATGCAGCCCTTGCCGGCGAAACCATGCGAGTGGCGAATTCTCCGGCGCTGCGCCCGCGCTCGCCCATGAGCGAAGCGTATCGAATCGCAGCATTCGATGTCCTGAAGCAGCGCTCGCTGCCGCAACCCGTGCAACTCAACGTCGCCGCCGCAGCCCGCGCCGCGCGCCTATAAGTTTCGAATCAATATATCGCCGAACTCACTGCACTTGACTTCGGTCGCGCCCGGCATGAGACGCGCGAAATCGTAGGTCACCGTCTTCTGCGCGATCGATTTGTCCATCGCGCCGATGATGGCATCCGCCGCTTCCAGCCAGCCCATGTATCTGAACATCATCTCTCCGGAAAGGATGACCGATCCGGGGTTTACCTTGTCGAGATCGGCATACTTCGGTGCGGTGCCGTGCGTGGCTTCGAAGACCGCGTGGCCCGTCATGTAGTTGATGTTGCCGCCGGGTGCGATCCCAATGCCGCCCACTTGTGCGGCCAGGGCGTCCGACAAATAGTCGCCGTTCAGATTCATCGTGGCGACCACGTCGAATTCATCCGGCCGGGTCAGCACCTGCTGCAGAGTGATGTCGGCGATCGCATCCTTGATGATGACTTTGCCGGCCTTCTTCGCCGCGTCCATCTGCGCATTCGCTGCCTTTTCGCCCTGATCCGCCTTGATGCGCTCCCATTGCTCCCAGGTAAATACTTGAGAGGGGAATTCTCGCTCCGCCAATTGATAGGACCAACCGCGAAACGCACCCTCGGTGAATTTCATGATGTTGCCCTTGTGCACGATCGTCACGCTCTTGCGCTTGTTGTCGATCGCGTACTTCACGGCGGCGCGGAACAACCGCTCGGTGCCCTCCTTGGACGCGGGCTTCAATCCTATGCCTGAGGTATCCGGAAAACGGATCTTGGCGAATTGCTTTGGAAAATTCTGCTTGAACAGATCCAGAAATTTCTTGCACTCCGCGGAACCCTGCTCGAATTCTATTCCCGCGTAGATGTCTTCCGTGTTCTCGCGGAAGATGACCATGTCCACTTTCTCCGGCGTCTTGACGGGGGAGGGCACGCCCTTGAACCAGCGCACCGGCCGCAGACACACATACAGATCCAATAGCTGGCGCAGAGCCACGTTCAGCGAACGTATCCCGCCGCCGACGGGCGTCGTGAGCGGACCCTTGATGGAGATCAAATAATCCCGGCAGGCGGTGACGGTTTCGTCCGGCAGCCAGGTGTTGTACGCCTTGTTGGCCTTCTCGCCCGCGAACACCTCCATCCAATGAATTTTGCGTTTGCCGCCATAAGCTTTTTGAACCGCGGCGTCGAACACCCGCACGCTTGCGCGCCATATGTCGCGGCCCGTGCCGTCGCCTTCGATGTACGGGATGATGGGTTGGTCGGGCACATGCAATTTGCCGCCCGAGATGGTGATTTTCTCGCCCCCGGCAGGGATTTTCATGGTGACTGGTTTGGCTTCTGACATTCGCTGCTCCTCAAAAATGCAGCCGCAATGCTAGCATGCGCGACCGGAGACTCGCATTGCGCAACCTGTTATCAACACCTGCGAAGGATGGCTTTCGCATGCCCGCGGAGTTCGAACGACATTCGGGCTGCTGGATGCTATGGCCCGAGCGATCGGACAATTGGCGCCTCGGCGCCAAGCCGGCGCAGGCGGCATTCGCTGCGGTCGCTACAGCGATCGCCGCCAGCGAACCGGTGACCGTCGGGGTAACAGCCGCGCAGTTCGGAAACGCGCGCGCGCGTTTGCCGCGAAACGTACGGGTCGTGGAATTGAGCAGCAACGATGCCTGGATGAGGGACTGCGGTCCGACCTTCGTGATCGATCACAAAGGACGCCGGCGCGGCATCGATTGGACGTTCAACGCCTGGGGAGGTCTTCAAGGGGGATTGTATTTTCCTTGGGACCGGGACGATGAAGTCGCGCAAAAGGTGCTGGAGCTGGAAGGCGTGGATCGATACCGCACGTCCTTGGTGATGGAAGGCGGCGCGATTCACGTGGATGGTCAAGGGACCTGCCTGACCACCGAAGAGTGCCTGCTCAATCCGAATCGCAATCCGCATCTGTCGCGCGCCGAAATCGAAGAGCAGTTGCGCAGCTATCTATCGGTGAGCACCGTGATTTGGTTGGACAAAGGTGTCTACCGCGATGAGACCGGCGGTCATATCGATGAGCTCGCGTGCTTTACCAGTCCCGGGCATGTCGCGCTGACCTGGACCGACGATCGCTCGGACCCGCAGTTCGAGATTTCCCAGGATGCCTACCAACGCTTGCGTCATGCCCGGGATGCGCGCGGCCGTCGCTTGGAAGTTCACAAAATCCATCAGCCGGGACCCCTGTTCATGACGGTCGAGGAAGCGGCGGGCATCGATGCGCATGCCGGCAGTCATCCGCGCCGGGCGGGGGACCGGCTGGCTGCCTCATACATCAACTTCTACATCGCCAACAAGTGCGTGGTGATGCCGCTGTACGACAAGCGCAGCGATGCGCAGGCATTGCGCGCACTCAAACGCTTGTTTCCGTCCCGCACCGTGCTGGGCGTGCCGACCCGGGAAGTATTGCTGGGCGGGGGCAATATTCATTGTATTACCCAGCAAGTGCCGCGCCCGGCCGGCGCGCCGGCGGGTGGCCGCTCGCCTGTCTAGAAAGGCTCCCAGACGCGGCAATATGGAACTTTGCCGCGCGTAAGGCCTCGAAAGTCTTTATTCTACGCAGCCTTGATCCTTCAGCCCCCACCCATATTGGAACCTGTAGTGCATTCATCGTTTAAGAATAGGGCCCGCAATCGACTGGCCGCACTGCTCTGCGCGTGCACATTCGGTTTGGTTGCGGCCGGTTGTCACCACAACAATCTCAACAGCGGCTTCGGCGTTGCATGGACCACTTTGACCCTGGCCGACGACGCCGGTCCATTCACCAGTTACTTGGTGACGATTGACTCGGTCGTCCTGGTCGGCAAGCTGAACGGCGCCATCTCGGCGGTGGCGGTTCCGGAGACCGTCGACTTCACCAAGCTCCAGAACCTCTCCGAACTTTGGGCAACCGCGAGCCTGCCGGTCGATACTTTCACCTCAGCCATCATCACGCTGGATTACACCAACGCGCAGATCTCCGTGATGGTCAATGGAGCGCCGGTAAAGGCGACGATCGTGGATCCTACGGGCGCCACTCCGACCACTGTGGCCGTGACGGTGAATTTTGATAACAGCAATGAATTGACGCTGTTGCCCACTTTCGCGACCAGCAATGCGCTGCGCTTGGCCCTCGGGCTGGACCTCGCCGCGTCGAACAAGATCGATTTCACGACCAGCCCGCCGAAAGTTACCGTCAAGCCCTTCATGTCGATCTCCACCACCGCATCCGACAACAAGTTGATCCGGGTGCGCGGCCCTTTGATCAACTCGAGCGTGAATGTCGGCACGTACACGGTTGTCGTGCGGCCGTTCTTCGATGAGGTGAACAGTTTGGGCACGCTGACGTTGTTCAACGACGCAAATACCATCTATACGCTGGGCGGCACCACCTACGTGGGCAACTCGGGTCTTTCACAGTTGTCGCAAACCTCGGCTGGTTCAACGATAACCGCCGCGTATACGACCTTCGAGCCGACGCCCACGCCCGCTGCGGGCGTTACGGCTGGAGTATTTCATTCCGTCTACGTCGTTGCCGGCGGCACGCTCGAAGACTTCTTCACCGATGGCTTGGAGGGCGACGTGATCGCGCGCAGCGGAAATGTACTGACCGTGCGCGGCGCGACGCTATTTGCGAATTTGGCTCAAGCGATTCAGTACCAGAACGTGGACTCGCAGGTGACAATCGGACCCGCGACGCAGGTGACAGCCGACGGGGTCGCCAGCCTGGGGCCCTTGAATTTCAATTCGATTTCGGTGGGACAGCACATTGTCGCGCGCGGCCTCTATTCACTGTCCGCAGCGGGCGTGACCCAGCTTGATTCCACCGGAGCAACATCGACCGACACCGGTTCCGTGCGCATTCAGTCGACGGAAGTCTTTGGCTCGCTGATCTCATCCGCGTCCGGCAGCCTGGCTTTGAACCTGCAAGCCATCGAGAACTGGCCGGCCAGCATTTACAATTTTGCCGGCAACGGCGTCAGCGCGGCGCAAGATCCGACCGCGGCGAATTACCTGGTGAACACCGGCGCCTTGACGCTGCCGGCCGCCGCAGCGGGCGATCCGTTGTGGATCGACGGCTTCACCAGTCCCTTCGGTTCCGCGCCCCCGGATTTCATTGCCGAAGCCGTGAATGCCGAGCCGACGGAGCCCGCCAGCTTGGTGGTCTCGTGGACCGGCACGGGAACTGCCGCGCCGTTCGCCACATTGACGTCCACCGGCCTGACGATCGACCTCGCCAACGCCGCTTTTGGCTCAGGTTCGCTGCGCATCGGCGCCGACAGCATCGACATCAAGACGTTGAGCGTGAATCCGACCATTGTTCCGGCAGCCGCCGTGCCGGCGTCGAATGGCCTGCCGCTATTCTCGCCGGTGTTTGCCGTCGGTGCCGGCGCCACTGCCGCGTCGGCCAGCGCCTCCATCCAGTCATTCAACGGCTTTGCAGCCTACGTGACGCAGCTCACGACGACATTCGCCACGCCCACGCCGGCGACCCAGTTCGTGGCCAGGGGCTTTTATAACCGCAGCACCAATACCTTTACCGCTTCCAGTATTGACGTAGTGCTTTAAACTCAGCAGCCTAACTCCCCATCATGGGGAAGCTAGCCACACAACTCGGATTGGCCTGCGTGCTGGCCGCGAGTTGCCAACTCGCCCACCCCGCCGAGGAGGCGGCCGCGCAGAGTCCGCCGCTGTTGCGCCCGCGGATCTGCCTCGTGCTGTCAGGCGGCGGCGCGCGCGGCATGGCGCATATCGGCGTCTTGAAGGTTCTCGAAGAGCTGAAAATCCCGATCGACTGCATTGCGGGTACCAGCATGGGCGCAGTGGTTGGGGGCTTGTACGCCAGCGGCATGACGGCTGCGCAGATCGACACCACCATGCGTTCCGTGGACTGGCAGGAAGCCTTTCGCGATGCGCCGCCGCGGCGGGATCTGGCGTTCAGGCGCAAACAAGACGACCGGAACTTTCTCGTGCGCCTTCCATTGGGTCTCAAGCACGGCCAAATTCTGCTGCCGAAGGGTTTCATTCAAGGACAAAAACTACAGGAAACGCTGCGCCAGCTCACGCTGCCTTTCAGCAACAGCACCGATTTCGACTTGCTGCCGACGCCGTTTCGCGCGGTTGCGACCGACCTGCTCACCGGCAACGCCGTGCTGATGGACAAGGGGGATCTTGCGATCGCCATGCGAGCGAGCATCTCGGCGCCCGGCGTGTTTGCGCCGGTCGAGACGCAGGGAAGGGTGCTGGTGGACGGCGGGCTCGCGGAGAATTTGCCCATCGACGTGGCGCGCGCGATGCACGCCGATATTCTCATCGTGTCCGACGTGAGCTTTCCCCTGCAGGCGCGATCCGCACTCAATTCAGCGCTGTCCATCTCCAACCAGATGCTGGCGATCCTGGTGCGCAAGGACGCGGATCGTCAACGCGCCACGTTGAGCTCAGCGGACATCTTGGTCGAGCCGCGGCTGGGCGCTGCCAGCTCAACCGATTTTACCGCGGTAAATTCGACCATTGCCGCCGGCGAGAACGCGGCGCGGGTCATGCTCGCGCGGCTCGACCCCTTGAGCGTCAGCGACACCGCTTACCATGACTATGCGGCGCAACGCGCCTCGCGCGAGCCCGGCCTGCCCGCCATCAAGTTCGTGCGCGTCGATGAAGATTCCAAGCGCTACGAGAAGACAATCATGGCCGAGATGCAGCCGCTGGTGGGCAAACCTCTGGATATCGATGCCGTCGGCAAACGAGTCACGGAACTGTACGGTCTGGGCAATTTCGAGACCCTCGACTATGCCCTGGCGGAACGGGGCGAGGGTGCCGATCAAGAATCCGGCCTCGAGGTGCGGGCGCGCCGCAAGTCCTGGGGTCCGAATTACGTGCGCTTCGGCTTGAATCTTGAGGACAATTTTCAAGGCAACAGCCGCTACAACGCGGCGGCGCGATTCATCTTGACGGAACTCGACGATCTGGGCGCGGAGTTGGTGACGGATGTGCAGATCGGCAGCGATCCAAAAGTGGCGAGCGAGTTCTACCAGCCTTTGAACGCGCAGCGAACCTGGTTCGTGGCGCCGAGCGTGCGCATCGAAGCGAGAGACCTGCAACTCTATGCAAAAGATGTCGAAATTGCCGACTATCGCGATCGCGAGGCCGAAGCAGATTTCGACATCGGCCGCACCCTCGGCAATTGGGGCGAGATTCGCGCCGGATTTCACAGGACCAACGGCTTGACGCGGGTGCGCTTGGGCGATCCGAATCTCGTGGAGCGGCAATACAACGACGGCGAGTTATTCGTCAAGTTCAGCTACGACCGTCTCGACAATCTGCATTTTCCGCGTGAGGGGCAACAGTTCACTTTTCAGTGGGATGCCAATCGGACCGATTTGGGCGCGGACTCCGCTTCGGACAAAGTGCAAGCCGATTGGCTGATGGCGGGTTCGAGAGGCCGCAATACGCTGCTGTTCTGGGCATCCGCGGGCAGCGTCGTCGGCGGCAGCATCAAGGCGACCGCGGTGCCCGATTTGTTTTCGCTGGGCGGTTTTTTCAACCTCTCCGGTCTCGCGCCCACTTCCTTGTTCGGCCCGGACTATGCGATCGCGCGCGCCATTTACTTTCGCAAAATCAGCCGGGGAGGCGAGGGCTTTTTTGAATTCCCGGCCTACATAGGCATGTCGCTGGAGCTCGGAAATGTCTGGCAACGACGCGGCGATATGAATTTCGGATCCGCGCACAAGGACGCAGCGCTGTTTCTGGCTTTCGATACCTTCCTGGGACCCGTTTACCTCGGTTCCGGCTACGACACAGCCGGGCACAGCGCTTACTATCTGTTCCTGGGCAGGACTTTTTGAGCGCTGACGCGCCCTATTAACGCGGTCGAAGCGACCGCGTCCTTGAAGTTGGGAGCAGGAAGGACCCCGCCAAGGGTTGCGCGAAGCGCATGTATCAGAAACTGCGGCTTTCGCCGAGCTTCTCAACCTTCTCGAAAACCAGCGCCGGCTGATCGCCGATGCGCGAGTATTCGTGCTTGCGCGACATGTCGTCGAGCACGCGATCGCGTTCGGCAGCCGTGAAGAACCAGTGCGTTTTTTGCCAGTCGGTACCGACCAGCTTGGCGAACGGATCGCCGTGACGGAGGCGCACACGGATGCCGTAGGGTTGCGGCAGAACCGGAATGGTGCGGATCATGTTTTGTTGGTTGGCGATTCCCATGCCGCGAAGATAGCCGAATCGCCCATGCGGTGCCAGCCATTGCGTCGCTGTACAGCATGCTAAACTCCGCCGTCGCCGGCCCGATGCGGCTCACGCGCAACACAAGCAGGTTTCCAAGGCAACTGATGGCATCGTCTTACACAGCCTCCGATATCGAGATATTGAGCGGTTTGGATCCGGTGCGCCGGCGGCCCGGCATGTACACCGACACCACGCGGCCGAATCATCTCGCGCACGAGGTGATCGACAACAGCGTCGATGAAGCGATCAACGGCTACGCTGAAAATATCAATGTCAACGTATTCAAGGATGGATCGCTGCAGGTCGAGGACGACGGCCGCGGCATGCCGGTCGACATTCACCCAAAGGAGAAGATCAGCGGTGTCGAGATCATTCTGACGCGCCTGCACGCGGGCGGAAAATTCAACGACAAGACCTACCAGCATGCAGGCGGGCTGCACGGCGTCGGCGTGTCCGTGGTCAACGCACTGTCGAGGAATCTGGAGATCTGGGTGCGCCGCGGCGGCAAGGAATACAACCAAAGCTACGCCGGCGGCAAACCCACCTCCAAGCTCGAGGTCGTGGGTGACGTGGCCAAATCCAAGACCGGCACCACCATCCGCTTCTGGCCGGATCCGAAGTATTTCGACACCGATAAATTCGCGATCCCTAAACTCAAGCAGGTGCTGCGCGCCAAAGCCGTGCTGTGTCCGAACCTGCACGTCACCCTGAACAACGAATTCACCGGCGAGAAGGACGAATGGTTCTATACCGGCGGCCTGCATCAGTATCTCGCGGAAGAATTGGGCAAGGGCGAGTGGCTGCCGGCGGAAACCTTCTACGGCAAGCGGGATATCGAGGGCGGTTCGCTCGATTGGGCGTTCGCCTGGGTGCTGGAGTCCGAACATGCCGTCGCGGAAAGCTATGTGAATTTGATTCCCACGGTGGAGGGCGGCACGCACGTCAACGGCCTGCGTGCGGGCGCGGCGGACGCGGTGCGCGAGTTTTGCGAATTCAGGAACTTGGTGCCGCGCGGTTTGAAGCTGACCCCTGAAGATGTCTGGGACGGCGTGAGTTTCGTGCTCTCGATGAAAATGCGCGAGCCGCAGTTTGCCGGCCAGACCAAGGAGAAGCTGTCCTCGCGTGAATCGGCGGGCATCGTGCAAGGCGTGATCAAGGACGCCTTTGCGCTATGGCTCAATCAGCATTCCGACCAGGGCGAGAAGATCGCCATGCTGGCCATCGCCAATGCGCAGCAACGATTCAAGGACAGCCAGAAGGTTGCGCGCAAGCGCATCGTCGCCGGACCCGCCCTGCCGGGGAAACTCGCCGACTGCGTCAGCCAGGATCCGGCGCGGGGCGAGTTGTTTCTGGTGGAAGGCGATTCGGCCGGCGGCTCGGCGAAACAGGCGCGCGATCGCGTGACGCAGGCCATCATGCCGCTGCGCGGCAAGATCTTGAACACCTGGGAAGCGGACATCGGCGAGGTGCTGCAGTCCCAAGAGGTGCACAACATCAGTATTGCGATCGGCGTCGATCCCGCTGCCAGCGACCTGTCGGGATTGCGTTATCACAAGATCTGCATCCTGGCTGACGCCGACAGCGACGGACAGCACATTGCCACCCTGCTGTGTGCCCTGTTTCTGCGGCACTACCGCCCGCTCGTGGTCGCCGGCCACATCTATGTTTGCATGCCGCCGCTGTTTCGCATCGACGCCGGCAAGGAAGTGATCTACGCACTCGATGAGGCCGAGCGCGAAAAGACCCTCAAGCGCATTGCCTCTGAGTCTCCCCGCACCAAGCCGGTGGTCACGCGCTTCAAGGGTTTGGGAGAAATGAGTCCATTGCAGTTGCGCGAAACCACCATGGCGCCGCAAACACGCCGCCTGGTGCAAATGACCATCGACGCCAAAGACAGCCCGGATCAGCTCATGGACATGCTGCTGGCCAAGAAGCGCGCGGGCGATCGGCGCGAGTGGCTCGAGAGCAAGGGCAATCTCGCGCAGATCTGACGCGGTGCAGGCATGAAAGATCAAGAGCTCAATTTTGAAGGCATCGAGAAGGAACCTCTGAAGGCATTCGCCGAACGGGCCTACCTCGATTATTCGATGTACGTGATTCTCGACCGCGCGCTGCCGCACTTGGGCGACGGTTTGAAGCCGGTGCAGCGGCGCATCGTGTACGCCATGAGCGAGCTGGGGCTCGCGGCCGGCGCCAAGCACAAGAAATCAGCGCGTACCGTCGGCGATGTCATCGGCAAATTCCATCCACACGGTGATTCCGCCTGCTACGAGGCCATGGTGCACATGGCGCAGGATTTCGCCTACCGTTACCCGATCGTCGATGGTCAGGGCAACTGGGGTTCGACGGACGATCCCAAGTCATTCGCCGCGATGCGCTACACCGAATCGCGGCTCACCCGTTACGCCGACTTGCTGCTCCAAGAGCTGGGAGCGAGCACGGTGGATTGGGCGCCGAATTTCGACGGCTCCCTCGATGAGCCCACCATGCTGCCGGCGCGCGTGCCGAATCTGCTGCTCAACGGCGGATCGGGCATCGCGGTGGGCATGGCCACGGATATTCCGCCGCACAACCTGCGCGAAGTGGTCAAGGCCTGCGTCGCACTCCTCGATGATCCTACTTTGAGCACGCGCAAGATCATGGCGCATATCAAGGGGCCGGATTTGCCGACCGGCGCGGAGATCGTCTCGCCGCGCGATGAGCTGGTGCAAATGTACGATACCGGTTCCGGCAGCTTCAAGGCGCGCGCCACCTATGAAATCGAAGACGGCGAGATCGTGATCGACGCGCTGCCCTTCCAGGTGTCGGGCGCCAAGGTGCTCGAGCAGATCGGCGCGCAAATGCAGCAGAAGAAGCTGCCCATGGTCGAGGATTTTCGCGACGAGTCGGATCATGAGAATCCGACGCGCTTGGTGCTGGTGCCGAAGTCCAATCGCGTCGACATCCCGGCGCTGATGGCGCATTTGTTCGCCACCACCGATCTCGAGCGCAATTACCGCGTGAACATCAATGTGATTGCGCTGGACGGGCGCCCGCGCGTGATGGGATTGAAGGAGCTGCTGCTGGAGTGGCTGGAGTTTCGCAAGTCCACCGTCAGCCGCCGCTTGAATCATCGCCTGGCGAAGCTCCAGGCGCGGCTGCACATCCTCGACGGCATGCTGATTGCGTACTTGAACCTCGATGAGGTGATCCGCATCGTGCGTACCGAGGATGAGCCAAAACCCAAGCTCATCAAGCGCTTCAAGCTCTCCGATAGCCAAGCCGAGGCCATCCTCGAGACCAAGTTGCGCCACCTCGCGCGCCTCGAGGAGATGAAAATCCGCGACGAGCAGAAGAAGCTCGCCGAGGAGCGCGACGAAATCGAAAAGATTCTCAAGAGCAAGGCGCGCTTGACCAAGCTGGTTCGCGAAGAACTGATGAACGACGCGGAAGAGTATGGCGATGAGCGGCGCACGCGGCTGGTCGAGCGCGAAGCGGCGCAGGCCATTTCCGAAACCGAACTCCTGACCAGCGAGCCGACCACCGTGGTGCTGTCGCGTTTGGGCTGGGTGCGGGCGGCAAAGGGCCATGACATCGATGTGCGCGCCTTGAGCTACAAGAGCGGCGATGAGTATCAAGCAGCCGCGAAAGGCCGCAATCTGCAGCAAGCGGTGTTCGTCGATTCCACCGGCCGCGCCTACAGCTTGGATGCGCACCAGCTCCCCGCGGCCCGCGGTTACGGCGAGCCGCTCTCGGGCACGGTCGATCCGCCGGACGGCGCGACCTTTGCCGCCGTGCTCATCGGCGATCCCGATGATCTATGGCTGCTGGCGAGCGATGCGGGCTATGGCTTCGCTGTTCGCTTGCGCGAAATGTATGCGCGCAACAAGAAGGGCAAATCGGTGCTGAAAGTGCCCGAGAACGCGCTCGTGCTGCCCGCGCAACCCCTGGGGAACCCGGATTCGCTCGGCATTTTTGTCAACAATGACGGCGAAGTGCTGGCGCTGCCCGTGAGCCAAATCGAAGAAATGACCGCGGGCAAGGGGCAAAACCTGTTTGGCATTCCCGGCAAGAAATCCGCGGAGCGCGACGAGTACCTGGTCGCCATGGCCGTGGTGGCGCCGGGCGAGATATTGACGATTTACAGCGGCAACAGCGCGCCGATGAAGCTCAAATTCGAGGAACTCAAACAATTCCAGGACAAGAAGGGCCAGCGCCGCCAGCGATTCTCTCGCGCCTACAAGCAGATCGACCGACTGGAAGTGGCGGCAACCTAAGGCAGCGCCTATGTAGCGCGGGCAGGTTAGCCTGGCGCGGGCGAGCCGGCCTCGCGCGGGCAGGCTTAGCGCTCGCCCGACATGGTCACATCTTCGGGCGCGTTCACGAAGTACCCTTGAATGAATTCGATGCCCAGCTGCCATAGCACCGCCATGGTGTTGGCATCCTCGACGCGCTCGGCCACCGTTTCAATGCCCTTGCGTTTCGCCGCCTCGACCAAGCCCTTCACGCGCTGCTGCTGGATCTGATTGGTGGACAGGCCCTGCATCAAGGAGCCGTCCACCTTGATGAAATTCATTTCGATGTCGTTCAGCAGTTTGAGCGGATCGCGGCCCGTGCCGAAATGCTCCAAGGCAAAGCGGAAGCCGAGTTTGCGCAAGCTTTCGGCCAGTTCCTTGGTCTGCCGCACGTACTGATTGGCCATTTCCTCGGTCACCTGCATGCACAGGCGCTGGGGTTCGATTTTCAGGGATTTCAATTGCGTCTCGAGCCAAGGGAGCAAGCTCTTGTCGAGCACGGTGTCCTTCGACAGGCGCACGAAAATACATGCAGCCTTGCGATTGGCCGCGAATGACATCGATGCGCCCACCACCCAACGATCGATGTTCTTCATCAGGTCGTTGCGTTCGGCAGCCGCAATGAACTCGGCCGGCAGTACCTCGTTGCCCTGTTCGTCCAGCATGCGCACCAGCACGTCGAACATGCCCTTGTCCTCGCCGAGCAAACTGGCAATCGGCTGTTGCACCAAACGGAAGCGATTCTCCATCAAGGCGCTCTTGATGTGCTTCACCCATATTTTGTCGTATGCCTGCACGCGCGTGTCGGTATCCGCCTTGTCCACGACGTACATTTGATTGCCGCCCAACTCTCGGCCGCGGCGGGTGGCGCTGACGGCATCGCTGACGGCGGCGCCCAGATCGGGATTGGCCGGCGGCAAGAGCCCCAACCCTATGCTGACGGTGGCCGACAGGGTCTTATCCTCGATCACGAACACATGTGCGTGCACTCGCTTGACGATATTCTCAGCCCAGGTCTCCACATCTTTGGCAGTGCCGCGGTCCAGCATCACCAAGATGCCGTTGCCGCCGAACCGGCCGCACAGGTCGGTGCTCGTCAATTGGGAGCGCAGCAGATCGGCGAGCTGCGCCATGAAATCCTCGCTGGCAAGCACGCCGATCGAGTGCTGAATATCGACGAAACGATCGGCCTTCAAATGGGCAATCTGGCGCACACCGCCCTTCATGCTCTGCGCGGCGCGCCCGCGCATCGCGGCGATCAGATAGCGTTGCTGCAGAAACTGCGTGGTGGCGTCATTCTTGACGGCATCCGCAAGCTGGCCTTCGAGATTGCGATCCTTTTTGTGCAGAGCCGATATGGCGATGCGCACCGCAGGCTCATTGTCGTAGTCGGCGCGCGTGAGAACCAACTCCAGCGCCAAGCTCGAGCCATCGGACAAGAGCGCCTGCACTCTCAGGCCGTGGTCGCTCCACTTGCCCTGCACGGATGCCACCAGCGCGCCTTTGAGCGCCGCGTGGGTTTCCTGCTCGAACAGATCCATCAGCGGCGTGCCGTTGAGCGCGTCGTTTTCGGAATAGCCGAACAATTCGAGCCACGCACGGTTCGCATCCACGATGATGCCTTCCTGCACATGCGTGATGGCATCCGCCGAGCCATCCAGGAAATGCTGCAGCTGTTCGCGATATTCGCGCGCGGAGGAAAGCGTGGTGGACAGCGCGCGTTCCAAGCGAAAGGCGCGCAGCTCGCGGGTGACGACCCCCGCCAAGCGGCTGCGATTCGCCAGCGTCACCACGTCCTGGCAGCCCAAGCGCATGGCCTCGGCGATCACCGCCTCATCGACTTTTTCGCGTACGATGAGCACCGGCATGCCCGGCGCGTTCTGCTGTTTCACCTTCATGACGGAGGCGAGATCCACGCTGAGCTCATCCATGAACGCGATCAGCATTTCCGGATTGAGCTGTGTCAGGGCATCGCCCAGATCGCTCGCATCGGAAAGCCAGGTGCAATGCACCGGATGCCCATCTTTGCGCAGAGTGCTGTTAATCGCCTCGACGTGGTCCTGCGACCTCGTCATGACAATCATCGGAACGGCCCCCTGTTCGCTCACCTGGCAAAATCCTCGTAAATTGGGTGCAAAGTGTAACACCTTGGATTTTCGCTTTTCTGGGACAGGCGTCAACACCGGGCCACGTATAGCGTCCAACTGGCCACAACCCTCGAGTTGCGGCTATGATACGCGCCCTTCAACTCGAGGCCTTCGATGGCTAACTACAGCACGAACGAATTCAAAGCCGGTCTGAAGATTCTCATCGACGGCGACCCGTATGCCATCGTCGAGAATGAGATGGTCAAGCCCGGCAAGGGACAGGCATTCAACCGGGTGCGGGTGCGAAACCTGAAGACGGGGCGCACGATCGAGCGCACCTGGAAATCCGGCGATACGGTGGAGGCGGCCGACGTCGTCGATACGGATATGCAGTATCTATACAGCGACGGGGATTTTTTCCACTTCATGGTGCCCGATACCTTCGAGCAGCTCACCGCGTCCAAACAGGCGGTGGGCGACGGCGCGCAGTGGTTGAAGGACGGCACCATTTGCGTCGTCACGCTGTGGAACGGCGTGCCTCTGCAGGTCACGCCGCCGGCTCACATGGAACTCAAGGTGGTCGAGACCGATCCGGGCGTGCGCGGCGACACCGCGACCGGCGGCTCGAAACCCGCGAAGCTGGAAACTGGCGCGATGGTACGTGTGCCGCTATTCATCAACGAAGGCGAAATACTGCGTATCGATACGCGCACGGGCGAGTACTTGTCGCGCGGCAAGGGCTAGTCGCGCGGCAAGGCTGGTCGGCGGAGAAGGCCGGTTGGCGGAGAAGGCTGATGGGCGCGAAAACGCTGCGGCTCGACGCTTTAGGCGTTGTCGATGCTGAACGACATCGTCTCGGCCAATCGATTCGCCCCTAACGCGATTGCGACGAGCCGGTCAAACCCTAATGCAACGCCCGCGCAATCGGGCATTCCATTCTCGAGCGCAGCGAGCAGGTTCTCATCCAACGGTGGTTCAATCTGGCCGCGCGCGCGCCGCAACTTCAAGTCTTGGACGAATCGAGCGCATTGTTCCTGAGGCTGCACCAGCTCGTGAAATCCATTCGCCAGCTCCAGGCCGTCCAAGTACAGCTCGAATCGCGCCGCGACCTGCGGATGCCCTGGCTTCAACCGCGCCAGCGCCGCCTGCGAGGCGGGGTAGTCGCAGATGAAGCAGGGGCCTTCGCGTCCCAGCTTGGGCCCCACGATCAGGCCCATCAGAAGATCGAGTTTGGCATCGCGGTCCAGTTCGGCCTCGCACGTGATCCCATGGCGCCGGCCTGCGTCCAGGAGTTCCGCCTCGCTTGCGTCAAACACATCGACACCGGCATGACGCCGCATTGCGGCCGTGTAGCTCAGGCGTTCCGCGGTCTTCAGAGTGCGCATGGGCGCCAGCAGTTGCCCGATCAGCAGTTCGACCTCGTCCATCAGGGCCGCATCGTCGAATCCAAGGCGGTACCACTCGATCATGGTGAATTCAGGGTTGTGCCAGCGGCCCCGCTCGGCATCGCGAAACACTTTGCAGATCTGGTAAATGTCGCCGCTGCCGGCCGCCAATAGGCGCTTCATCGCATATTCAGGCGAGGGGCAGAGATAGGCGTTGCCCGGCATGCCGGCGATTTTCGTCGCCAATGACTCGATTTGCGGATCGCTCACGGCAGCAGCGCTCAATATCGGCGTTTCCACTTCCAGCACGCCGCGGGATTTGAAGAATTCGCGCGCGGCATCGAGCATTTGAGCACGCCTTCTCAAGGCTGCATGCGTCGCCGTCGGCCGCCAGGTCACTGCAGCGATCCCAACGATTGGCCCAGTCTGACGATTGCGCCGGCGCGCACTTCGCCGAGCCAATGCGCGCGACCCCGTTGGAACAACAAAATGACGGTGGAGCCCATGTTGAAGCGGCCCAACTCCGCTCCCTTCTCGAGCGACACGTCCGGCACGGGCAACCGGGTCATCACGCGGCGCGCCGCGGGCGTGATATCGCCCGCCCAGACGGTCGCCATGCTTCCCACATTCAGCGCGCCGACCATGACCAGGGCAACTTGTCCGAATGCCGTGTCGAACAAGGTCAGCACACGCTCGTTGCGCGCGAAAAGCCTCGGTACAAGCGATGCGGTGACCGCATTGACGCTGAAGAGGCTGCCGGGAACATACACCGTTTCCTTGAGTTCCCCGCGCAGCGGCATGTGCACCCGATGGTAGTTGAAAGGCGCAAGGTAAATGGTCGCGAAAGAACCGCCTTCAAAACTCCTCGCCCAGGACTGCTCGGCCAACAGTTCCGCGAGCGTATAGCTGCGACCCTTGGCCTGTAGCAGCCGCTCGCCGTCGATTTTGCCGGCCTCGCTGATGGTGCCGTCGACCGGGCAGGCGATGGCCCTGGTGTCGGCAGCGATGGTGCGAGCCCCGGGCTTCAACGCGCGGGTAAAAAACTCATTGAAGCTGCCAAAGCTCAAGGGATCGGCTTGGGCGGCCTCCGTCATGTCGACCGGGTAGAGCTTGAGAAAGCCGCGCACCAGCCAGTTCTTGAACCAGGGCGTGCGTACGCGGGTTGCACGCAGGACGAGGCGCGACAGCGCATGTTGAGGCAGCAGGTGTTGCAACCACACGAACAACCGCCCGAAGTTCATGCGCCGCCGGTCACGATGCGCTTGAAATCGCTTTGCAAAGCATCCACGGTGAAGGGGCCGGTCAGAATGGCTGCGAGATTGCCCGCAGGATTGATGACGAACATCTCGCCCGAGTGATCGACCGTGTAGTTGCCGCCGGATGCGGGCTCGATCATCACGGCGACGCCCCATTTTTTGGCTTGTCGCTCGATGGCCGGCTGATCCGCGGCCGTGAGACCGATGAAATCGGGGTCGAAGTAGGGCACATACTTCGCCAACTGCGCGGGTGTGTCGCGCTTCGCATCCACGGACACGAAGATCACCTGGGGCGACTCGGCTTTTGCAGCGCGCAGCCGCTGCTCCAAGGCCGCGAGCGTGGTCAGTGTCGTGGGGCAGAAATCAGGACAATTCGTATAGCCGAAAAACATCAAGGACCAGTGACCGCGCAGGTTGGCTGCGCCAAAGCTGCGACCTTGGTTGTCGATCAAGCTAAAATCCCCCAGCGCGCGGCTGGGCACGAGCACGACGCCGGTGGCGAGCGCCACGGGCGGCTTGGGGGACCAGATCAGCGCCGCAGCGGCGCCGGCAGCCGCGGCGACACAGAGGAATGCGAAGGACAACAATTTCGATCGAGCCGTCATGCCCCGATTATCCCATACCGCTGTCAAACCCGTCCGCGCCGCCAAAGAGCACGCCGCTGCAATCGGCGCCGATGGAGTTAGCGCTGTCGAGAGCGTCGGTGCCGCCATCGAGCGATGCGCCCGGGCGCTGCGCGCTGCTCGGGTGTATTTCGGTCACGGCACCACGGACGCGCGCGACGAAGCGGCTGAATTGGTGTTCTTTGTCGCGCGCCTTGCTCATCAGCTCGGGTCAGACGCCTACACCCGGCCGCTCACACGGGTTCAAGTGGAGCGCATCGATGAGCTGCTGCTTCGGCGCATTGCTGAGCGCGTCCCGCTGCCATATCTGACGCATCGAGCTTTCTTTGCGGGTCTGGAGCTGTATGTTGATGAGCGGGTGCTGGTGCCGCGCTCGCCCATTGCCGAACTCGTGCTGCAGCGCTTTGCGCCGTGGATCGGCGGCCGCGTGCGCCGCGTCTTGGACATCGGCACCGGATCGGGTGCCATCGCCTTGGCCTGCGCCAAGGTTTTCCCGCGCGCACGAGTGGATGCCGCCGACATCTCCGCCGCCGCGCTGCAAGTCTGCCGGCGCAACGTGCGCCGCTTAGGGTTGGGAAAGCGGGTCTCGGTCTTGCGGTCCGACCATTTCAGCGCCGTTGCGGGGCGGCGTTACGATATCATCGTGAGCAACCCGCCCTACGTGGGGCGCGCGGAGATGCGCGCATTGCCGCCTGAGTATCGGCATGAACCCAGGTTGGGTTTGGCATCAGGCGTCGATGGCCTCGATTCGGTAAGGGCGATTTTTGCCTCGGCCCGAACTCACCTCGAGGATCAGGGCATCTTGGTCGTGGAAGTCGGCAATACCGAAGCGGCTCTGCTGCGCGCTTTTCCGCGACTGCCGTTCATCTGGCCGCGGATTGCGATGGGGGGTGGGGGCGTGTTCGTGCTGAAGGCCAGGGATCTGGACGCGGCGGATTTAAACGCGGAAAAACTGCGGGACGGGAGAAACTAGAGCGTGGCGGGCAATACCTTCGGTCGAATATTCGCCGTAACCAGTTTCGGGGAGAGTCATGGCCCCGCGCTCGGCTGTGTGGTGGACGGCTGCCCGCCGGGACTGGAGCTGAGCGAGGCGGATTTGCAGGTCGATGTTGACCGCAGGCGGCCGGGAACCTCTCAGTACACCAGCCAGCGCCGCGAGCCCGATACGGTTCGCATCTTGTCCGGCGTGTTCGAAGGCAAGACCACCGGCACGCCGATCGCGCTGTTGGTGGAGAACGAAGATCAGCGCTCACGGGACTATGAAAAGATCAAGGATCGTTTTCGTCCCGGCCATGCCGACTATACCTACCAGCAAAAATATGGCTTTCGCGATTATCGAGGCGGCGGGCGCTCATCGGCGCGCGAAACCGTGGTGCGGGTGGCGGCGGGTGCCATTGCGCGCAAATATCTGCGCGAGCGGCTGAAGATCAGCATCCACGGGTATCTTGCACAGATGGGCTCGATCGTGCTGGAGCCCAAGGATCCGCAGGCCGCGTACAGCAATCCGTTTTTCTGCCCGGATCCTGCACGCGTGCAGGAGCTCGAGGATCTGATTTGGCGCATTCGCGAGGCGGGTGATTCGATCGGTGCGCGCGTCACCGTCATCGCCCGTGGCGTGCCGCCGGGCTGGGGCGAGCCGGTGTTCGAGCGGCTCGATGCCGACCTCGCGAGCGCGATGATGGGCATCAACGCGGTGAAGGGTGTGGAGATCGGCGCAGGATTCAAGTCGGTCGAACAGCGCGGATCCGAGCATCGCGACGAAATGACCCCCAGCGGATTCAAGAGCAATCACGCGGGAGGCGTCTTGGGCGGCATTTCTTCCGGCCAGGACATCGTGGTGAGCCTGGCATTGAAACCGACCTCCAGTATTACGCTGCCCGGCCAAACCATCAACATTCATGGTGAGCCCGTGGAGGTGGTCACGACCGGACGCCACGATCCGTGCGTGGGAATTCGAGCCACGCCGATTGCTGAGGCCATGCTGGCGCTGGTTTTGATGGATCACTACTTGCGGTTTCGCGCGCAGTGCGCCGACGTGGTTTCGGCCACGCCCGTCATCACCCGATGAATGCCGCGATCCCATTGCCGCGCATCGCGGTCGTCGGCGTGTCGAGCTTGATCGGCGCGGCGGTGATCGATGAGCTGCGGGCGCGAAAAATCGCGATGGCCGAATTGCACGCGCTCGATGATGAGCGCAACGTCGGGACGCCGGTCAGCGATGAAGAAGCAAAGTTGACGGTGGGCGATGTCGCCGCATTCGACTTCTCGCGTGTCGATCTGGCGTTCTTTTGCGGACGTGCGGCGCTGTCGGAACGCTATGCGCAGGCTGCCGCGAAGCATGCCTGGGTGATCGACGGATCGGCGGCGTTTCGCACCCGTGCGGACGTGCCGTTGGTAGCGGCGGACGTCAATCCAAATGTGCTGGATTCGGTGGGGCCGCGTGGCTTGATCGCGCTGCCTGGAAGCGCGAGCGTCGCACTCGCAACGGTGCTCGCGCCGCTGCACCGGCTGGCGGGATTGGCGCGCGTCGACGTTGCCACTTATCAAGCGGTGTCGGGCAGCGGCCGCGGCGCCATGGACGAACTGGCCGGGGAGACGGTCGCCATGCTCAGCGGCAAGAAGGCGAGGGGTAGGGCGTTCGGCCGCCAGATCGCCTTCAACGTGATTCCTCAAGTCGATACCCTGGAAGCCGATGGCGTATCACGCGAAGAGCGGCGACTGTGGGAGGAGACGCGGCGCGTGCTGAACTTGCCCGACTTAAGGCTGAATGCCACGGCGGTGCGGGTACCCGTGTTTTTCGGCCACAGCCTGGCGGTTCACGCCGCGTTTGAGCGTGCTATTGGTGTAGAGGAAGCCCTGTACGTGCTGCAGCGCGGGAGCGGTTTGAGCGTTATTGACCCGGAATCGATTGCCGAGTTTCCGACACCTGCCACACTGGCCATGGAGCCGGATCAGGTATATGTAGGCCGCATTAGGGCCGATTTGACCCGTGATAGGGGTCTAAATTTTTGGGTAGTAGCTGATAATGTTCGGAAATGTGCGGCGCATAACGCAGTTTCGGTGGCCCAGATTTTGGTAAATAGATCCCAGTGAGATATAGTTATTGGCTTATGTAAAAGGCAAGTGAGAATTCGCTTCCAAGCCCCTATTGCACAATGAACTTTGTGCGCTTGCCCGCCAGAATTCTGGGAGTAGAAATGTTTGTGACCCTGCCTCGCCTAATGCTGATGGCGTGCCTGCTGTCCCCGTCCTTGTCGTGGGCATTGGGCCTGGGTGAGATTCATCTAAATTCTTCGCTCAATGAGCCGATGAATGCTGAGATTGACCTCATTGCGGCCGGTCCGGACGAATTGACCGCTTTACGCGCCACACTCGCCGCCAAGGACGCCTTCACGCGCTATGGCATCGACCGTCCTCCCTTTTTGTCGACCCTGACGTTCAAAGTGGGCAAGAGCAAGGACGGCCGCGACGTGCTGCTGGTTCGTTCGAGCGAATCGATCCCCGAGCCCTTTGTGACGTTTCTGGTTGAGGTGAATTGGGCCCGCGGCCGACTCATGCGTGAATACACGGTATTGCTTGATCCTCCCGTGTATACGCCCGGTGAACGCGCAAGCACGGCCGCGCCCGTGACCGCAGCGACCACCACGCCGGCACCGGCACCCGCTGCACGCGTAAGACCCGCTCCCGTAGCAACGAGCCCGGCTCCGACCGCCGATGCCTCCATCGCGACTGCCGCCACCCCGAGCCGCCCAGGCCGCTCCTCCGGCCGCGCAGCGCGACCCGCCTCGAACCCAGGCAGCACGGAACCGTCCGCTCCGGTCGGCGATGGCTATCGTGTAGCCCAAGGCGACACGCTCACCAAGATTGCCCGAAGTTTGAGCGCAGGATCGAAGGCCGACATCGATCAAACCATGATTGCGATGTATCGCGCCAATCCCGATGCGTTCGGCGGCAACATCAATATTTTGCGCCGGGGCGCCGTATTGCGCGTACCGGGCGCGGATGAAATCGCGGCGCTGAATCAAGCCGAGGCGATCAGCGAAGTGCGTCGTCAAATGGACTCATGGCGCGGTGCCGGCGGTGCTGCGCCGAGCGGTCACCTGCGTCTGGTGACCCCCGGCGCCGGCGGCGGTACCAGCAACAGCGCCGGCGACTCGGCTTCGAGCGGCGAAGCGCAGGCGCTGAAAGGACGCGTCAAGGATTTGGAAGGACAGCTTGCGGAGGCGCATCGGCTGCTGGACCTGAAGAACAACGAATTGAGCGAGCTGCAGCGCAAGCTCGGCACGCCGGTTGCGACTCCGGCACCCACGCCGCAACCGCAACCGCAAACGGCGACTGCGCCCAAGCCGGCTCCCGCGCCGACGCCTCCACCCGTGGAAGCGACGCAGCCGGGCACGACCGCGTCCACGACTCCGGCGCCGACGCCGCTGCCGACGGAAGTCACATCGACACCGGCGCCGGTCCCTGCACCGGCCCCGAAACCGGCACCGGTGGTGGTGAAGAAGCCGGCCGCTACAGCGGAGTCAGGCTCGTTGCTCGACTGGCTCACAGCAAATTGGTGGATGCCTGCCGCGGTCATTGCGGTAATGCTCGCCGGCTTGGCGATCGTCTCATGGCGGCGCCGGCAAGCCGGTAGCGGTGGCGGCGGCGACTTCCCGGGACTGGATTCGACCGATATTTCCGAGTTCCGAGATCCGACCGCGCGAATCAGCAGCGGCCGCGGCGGCGACAACTCATTCGTCGTGGAGGAATCGGGCGAGCATCCCATGCCGGATTTCAACGAGCCGGCGGAGCAGCGATACGGCGACACCACCGCCGATCTCAAGGCCGACGACACGATGTCCAGCGAGAGCGCGGTCAATCTCGATCAGGGCGATCCCCTGGCCGAGGCGGACTTTCACATGGCGTACGGTCTGTACGATCAAGCAGCCGACTTGGTGCGCATCGCGCTCGAGCGCGAGCCGGATCGGCGCGATCTGCGTTTGAAACTGCTGGAGATTTATTTCGTTTGGGGCAACAAGGAAGCTTTCCTGCAAACGGCCAAGGGTCTGGAAGCCACCCGCGACCGTGCACCTGCCGGCGAGTGGGACAAGATCGTCATCATGGGCAAGCAGATATGCCCCGACGAGCCGTTATTCGCGTCCAGTGCCGGCAGCGGCCGCGGCGCCGGCGCCCTGGTCGACTTGAACCTCGAAGGCGGCGAGAACCGCGTCGATATCGATTTGTTCGGCGATCCCGAAGGTGAACACAGCATCGATCACCCGATCGCCAAGGACAGCGACGACAACGCGACCACCGGCGAATCCCCGGGCCTGCACGCCGCTTCCGATCTCGATTTCACATTGGATAGGCCGGAACGCGGGGCGGATGATTCGCCGACGCGCGAAATGGCGCCGCGCGATGAGCCGACCGTGGAATCCGAATTGATGAATTTCTCCGACTCGCCCACAATCGAGTCGCCGACCTTGAAACCCACCGACCTCCGCGGCCGGATTTCATCGAAGTTGGACAAGGCGACCAAGGCGGATCAAACCGCCGAGCTGTCGATCGACGATTTGGGTCTGGATCTGGATCATCTCGAGGGTAGTAACGCCGGCGGCGCGTCGGTCAGCATTTCGCCGCTCGAGGAGACCGATCATCCGTCGGACGCGCCGACCATGGTTGCCGGTCTCGACGAAAAATCACGGCGCATGATGGCTGAAGCAGAAAGCCGCGCGCGCGACAAGGATCTGACCGAGCTCGAACGCGAATTGGAAGCCTCTTTCGTTGCCGACTTGGGTTCGGATCACGAGGAGATCAAGACCGCGGTGCTGGGCCCCGAGTCCGCACCCACGGTTCAGATGCCGCGGGGCTCGAGCCCGGATCCTGCGGCCACATCGAAGTTCAAGTCGCCCGAGTATTCCGACGTTCAGGAACCCGATCGGGGCGATGTCGATTCCACCTCCCGATTGCGCGGAATGAATACCGACAGCATCGACTTGGATCTGGATCGCCTGGCCAATGCTTTAGGATCCGGCGACACGGTGGAACAACCGCGCGCCGAAGATGAAGTGTTCTCGACCGAAGTGTTCGAGTCCAGCCAGCGCAACCGCGGCGTCGATCTGGACGTTGGCGAGGCGCTCAACGGCTCGGAAGCGCCCACCAATAAACTGAAAGCCATCTCCTCCACCACGCGGACCAGCAAGATCAAAACCGAAGATCTCGCGCTGCCGGAGCTTGAGCCGGTCACGATGAGCGAGGTAGGGACCAAGCTGGATCTGGCGCGGGCCTATATGGACATGGGCGATCCGGAAGGTGCGCGCAGTATTCTCGAGGAAGTCGTCAGCGAGGGTTCTGCCAGCCAGAAACAGGAAGCGCAGCGCCTAATCGAGAATCTGCCCGGCTAGGCTCCGTGTGACCGATCTGGGCCGCCGCGTTGCCGCCATCATCGAGTATGACGGCACCGACTACGCCGGCTGGCAGTCGCAGGCGCACTCCAGGTCCATTCAAGATGCGGTCGAGGCCGCGCTCTCCTTCGTCGCCGGTCACCGGGTCATCGCGATCTGTGCCGGGCGTACCGACACCGGTGTTCACGCCGTCGGCCAGGTGATTCATTTCGACACCCACGCGGTTCGCACCCCCCGCGCATGGGTCTTGGGCGCCAATACCAAGCTTGCCCCGAGCATTGCCCTGCAATGGGCCGGCGAAGTGACCATGGGGTTCCACGCACGGCACCGGGCCACCCGCCGCATTTATCGATACGCCATATTGAATCGCAGCGCGCGCTCGGCGTTGCAGCGCACGCGGGCCGCCTGGATTCATCGGCCGCTGGATGCGGCCGCCATGCATGAGGCCGCGCAGGCGCTGATCGGGGAGCATGATTTCTCTGCATTTCGCTCCGTGCAGTGCCAGTCGAAAACGCCGATCCGGCGTGTCGATGCCATCGAAGTGATTCGCGAGGGCGACTATCTTTGGTTGCAGATTACCGCCAACGCCTACTTGCACCACATGGTGCGCAACATCGTCGGCACGCTGCTCGATGTGCAACGCGAATCGAATCCCGGCGCGGCCATGGCCAAGGTGCTGACGAGTGCCGATAGACGATATGCGGGCGCCACCGCGCCGGCAGCGGGCCTTTACCTGTGGCGAGTCGACTATCCGCTGAGTTTTGGGATCCCCGCGCCCAAGCCGCAAATTGGTTTAAACTAGCCGCATGTCCTGGTTTGAGCGAATTGTCCCGTCGCGGATTAAAACCGAGCGCCGCACGCGATCGGTGCCCGAAGGTTTGTGGACCAAGTGTCCCGCCTGCGATGCCGTGCTCTACAAGGCCGAGATCGAGCGCAACCTGCATGTTTGCCCGAAGTGCAGCCACCACATGCGAATCAGCGGGCGCGAGCGGGTCATGAAGTTTCTGGATACCGGATCGACCACCGAGATCGCACCCAAGGTCGAGCCGGAGGATCCGCTCAAGTTCAAGGACTCCAAGCGCTACAAAGACCGCCTGGTCCAGGCTCAAAAGCAAACCGGGGAACGCGACGCATTGGTCGTCATGGCCGGCAAGCTGGCGGGTCTCAATGTGGTCGCCTGTGCCTTCGAGTTTCGTTTCTTGGGCGGATCCATGGGCTCGGTGGTTGGCGAGAAGTTCGTGCGCGCGGTGGAACACTCCTTGGAGCATCGCATGCCCTTGGTCTGCTTCTCGGCCAGCGGCGGCGCGCGCATGCAAGAGGCTCTGTATTCCCTGCTGCAAATGGCGAAAACCAGCGCGGCGCTCAAACGCTTGTCGGAAGCGCGGCTTCCCTTTATTTCGGTGATGACGGATCCGACCACGGGCGGTGTGTCCGCGAGTCTGGCGATGCTCGGTGACATCAATATTGGCGAACCAAAGGCGCTGATCGGGTTCGCCGGGCCGCGCGTGATTCAACAGACCGTTCGGGAAACCTTGCCGGAAGGATTTCAGCGCAGCGAGTTTCTGCTGGAGCACGGCGCGCTCGACATGATCGTCGACCGCCGAGAGATGCGCGATCGCATCGGCGCCATGCTGCGATTGTTGAGCGGCAAAGAACCCGCCGCCGCTTAAGGGTCGGCGCCGCATGCGCAGTCTCGAGCAGTGGTTGGCCTACCAGACCCAGGTGCACCCGCAGGCCATCGATCTGGGGCTGGATCGGCTGGGTGTGGTTCTCGAGCGGTTGCAGTGGCGCCAGCCGCAGATCCCGGTCATCACCATCGCCGGCACCAACGGCAAGGGCTCGGTGAGCGCGTATTGCGCGGCAATCATGAGCGCAGCAGGTCTGCGGGTAGGCACCTTTACCTCCCCGCATCTGCGCAGCTACCGAGAGCGCATCCGCGTTCACGACCGTCTGGTCCTGCCCGATGAACTGCTGTGGGCTTTCGAGCAGATCGAAGCCGCGCGCGGCTCGGTGGCGCTGACGTTCTTCGAGTTCAACGCGCTGGCGGCGTTGTTGATATTCGGCGCGGCGCCTCTCGATGCTTGGGTGCTCGAAGTTGGCATGGGCGGTCGACTGGACGCCGTCAATGTGGTCGATCCGGATGTCGCGGTGGTCACCAGCATTGGCCTTGATCACCAGGAATACCTGGGCGACACACTCGAGGCCATAGCGAGGGAGAAAGCCGGCATTTTCCGTACAGGGCGAACCGCCGTGATCGGCGGGCGCGAACCCTCTCTGGTTCTCGAAAGCATGGCGCGCGCCGTGAAAGCGCCGCTGAAGCGTCTCGCCATCGAATACAACTACATATTGGAAGGCTTGGGCTGGCGCTACCGCGGAACGCATTGGGATTTGCCCCACCTGCCGGCGCCCGCGCTATTGGGCGATGTCCAATTCACCAATGCCGCGACGGCCATCGCTGCACTGGAGGAAATCGTCCCACGTCTCACCATCACGGCCGGCGCCGTCGCGCAAGGGTTGTTGCAGGTGCGCTTGGTGGGCCGCTTCCAGGTGATCAAACCCGCGACCGTTTCGCCGGCCTGGGTACTGGACGTCGCACACAACCCGGACGCGGCGCGCGTGCTCGAGCGGAATCTGCACGCGAACCCGGTGCCGGGCAGAACCCTGGGCGTGTGCGGAATTCTCGCCGACAAAGATGCAGCGGGTATCGCGGAAATCCTGGATGTTTCCATCGATGAATGGTGGTGTGCGTCGCTCGACGGAGCTCGCGGGCGAAGCGGCGAGGAGTTGGCGAACGTGGTGCAAGGCAAGGTCGCGACCAACGTCATTGCAGCCGACAGCGTCGCTGCCGCGTGCGCCGCAGCCCTCGAGGCCGCGACCGCGCAAGATAGAATCGTGGTGTTCGGCTCGTTTCACACCGTCGGCTCTGCGCTCGATTGGCTGGAAAGCGCAGGAATGCTGCCGCCCGCGGCGCTTCCCGAATATACTCCGCCGTAATGGATCGTCGCGTCAAAGAACGGCTGATCGGCGCATCGATCTTGGTCGCGCTCATCGTGCTGGTGGTGCCCGAATTATTGTCGGGCCCGAAGAGCGCCGTGCCGTCGGCAACGCCGCCGGCAATGTTTCCGGCGAATGCGCCGGAACCCACTCGAAACGTCACGCTGGATTTGGCCACCAGCAAGGCACCCGCGAATTCCGAAATCGAGCCGGCCGACACTCAAGGATCAGCCGCCTCCGCGGTGAGTGCCGCCAGGGGCGAAGAGGCCTCGCGGATGGCGCCGGCCCCCGCCTCGCCGAGTGCCGGATCGTCATCGACCGCCGCGCCACCCACTGCCGCACCTGCGACCGCCGAGTCAGCGACCACCGCATCAGCGACCGCCGCACCGGCGGCTGCCGCAACAGTGACCGCGCCAACGACGCTCAAGCCGGTTGAAACGGCGGCGCAGTCCCCCATATCTGCACATGCCAATTGGGCGGTGCAACTGGGCAGTTTTGCCAGCCGCGCGAACGCCGACAACTTGTCGCGCCAATTGAAAGGGCAGGGTTTTCCGGTTTACGTATTGCCGGGCGGGTCAAGTACCTCTGTGCGCTACCGGGTGCGTGTGGGACCCCTTGCGGATCGCGATTCAGCCGAGCGGATGGCCGCAAAGCTCAAGTCAATCGGTCATGTCTCAAGCCTCGTGGCCCCGGCCGGCTGATTTGGCATTTTGGCGATGGATTCACGATGTCACCGGGCCTGGGTCCGGTAGAATACGCGTCAGTTGAGGAGGCGAGCGGTTGACCGGAGCAGACGTTCTTATCGTGTTGGTTCTGTTGGGGTCAACATTGATCGGCGTGCTGCGCGGCTTTATACGGGAAGCGGTCTCGCTTGCCTTCTGGATTCTCGCCATCTGGGGCGCTTGGCGGTTCGGCCCCGCCGTCGAACCGCATCTCGGCGGCTTGCTCGCCGATCCGAGCATTGCACCGTGGGTCGGGCGCTTGGTGATCTTGGTGCTGGTGCTCCTGTTGGGCTGGGTCGTGGGCATGCTGCTCGGCTACTTCACGCGCAGCTTAGGATTGGGACCGCTGGATCGGGTGATCGGACTTATTTTCGGCATCGTGCGCGGCCTGGTGCTGGTCGGATTGTTGGTCATCGGCGGCGAACTGCTGCACCTGAATCAGGAGGATTGGTGGAACCGCTCGAAGCTGGTTCCCTACGGTGAGACCATCGGCGATTGGTTGCGGGCGATGGTCGGAGAGAAAGGCGAACCTTGGGCAAAGCTCGAGAGATTGACCGGCGTCAAAGTTAGACCGAAGTAGCGGAGGTCCCTCATGTGCGGAATCGTCGGAATGGTCGGTACCAGTGCGGTCAATCAACGCATCTATGATGCGCTGACGGTGCTTCAGCACCGGGGTCAGGATGCCGCGGGCATCATGACTGCACAGGACGGTGAACTGTTCATGCGCAAGGACTCAGGCCTGGTGCGTGACGTTTTCCAGCAGAAACACATGCTGAAGCTCAAGGGAAACATCGGCATCGGCCATGTGCGCTATCCCACCGCGGGCGCCGACAGCGCACACGACGCACAGCCTTTTTACGTGAATTCCCCCTACGGCATCTGTCTCGGCCACAACGGCAATCTGACGAACGCGCGCGAACTCACCGAGGTGCTGGTGCGCGAGGACCGTCGGCACCTGAACACAGGCTCCGATTCCGAAGTCCTGCTCAATGTCCTGGCGTCCGAGCTCGAGCGCGTCGGAACGCCCCGCGTCACGCCGGCAGACGTCTTTGCAGCGGCCAACGCGGTGTATCGACGATGCCGCGGCGGATACGCGGTCACCGCCATGGTGATCGGGCACGGCATTCTGGGATTCCGCGACCCCAACGGCATCCGTCCTCTGGTCATCGGCAAACGTGAAACCAAGAAAGGCACCGAATGGATGCTGGCCTCCGAGAGCGTTGCGTTGGATATGCTGGGTTTCGATATGTTGCGGGACGTCGCGCCCGGTGAGGCGGTGTTCATCGACGAGCAGGGCCGCTTCTACGCGCAGCAATGTGTGGCCATGGCACGTCATACGCCGTGCATCTTTGAGTATGTGTACTTTGCCCGGCCGGATTCGATCATCGACAACATCTCGGTGTACAAGGCGCGGTTGCGCATGGGCGAGCGCCTCGCGGAGAAAATCAAGCGCGAACGGCCGGAGCACGGCATCGACGTGGTGATTCCCATTCCCGACACCAGCCGCACCAGCGCCGTGCAGGTCGCGCAACTGCTCGGGGTCAAGTATCGCGAGGGATTCATCAAGAACCGCTACATCGGCCGCACTTTCATCATGCCGGGGCAGGAACAGCGCGCCAAATCGGTGCGCAGCAAATTGAATGCGATCGATCTGGAATTCCGCGGCAAGAATGTATTGCTGGTGGATGACTCGATCGTGCGCGGCACCACCTCGGCGCAAATCATCGACATGGCGCGTGAGGCCGGCGCCAAGAAGGTTTTTTTCGCTTCCGCGGCACCCCCGGTACGCTACCCGAATGTATACGGCATCGATATGCCCGACGCTTCCGAGCTGGTGGCGGCGGGGCACACCGACGAGGAAGTGCGTGACATCATCGGGGCCGACTGGCTGATTTACCAGGACTTGGAAGATCTGGAACATGCCGTTCGTCACGACAACGCGAGCATCAAGGACTTCGACACCTCGTGTTTCTCGGGTGAATACGTTACGGGGGACGTCACGCCGGAGTATCTGGAGCGCCTGCAGGGCGAGCGGTCCGACGACGCCAAAGAGCAGCGTCGACAAGGCGCCGGCCGTGGACTCAAAGCCTTCCGGATTTTGTAGAAGCCGGCGCCGGATCACTTGCCGGCGCTTCGTGTGCGGCACTTAAAGTGATGCGCCTGCTGGTGATTGCAGCCCGCGACGACCACCGACTGCTGGTTCGAAAGCACGTTGAAATCCAATGGCCTGACGCGGCCATCGTCGAGCATCTGCTGGGCGTAGAGCCGAAACTCGACGAGAATTTTGCCGCCGTCGGATTCGATGCGGTGATTGTCGTCAGCGCGCCGCCGACGGCCGCCGCGGCGGATTTTGCGCTCGCTCAAGCGGCCAAGCCCGAATTCGCGCCGATTCTGTTGCTGCTGCTCGAGGAGGAACCTGATCCACCGCCGCCCGCCATACCGGGCCTGCATCGGCTGTACGGCCGCAAAATCGATCGCGATCGGCTGAGCAAAATGATCGTCGCGGCATCCAACGAGCATCGAAAATCGCTTGCCCTGCTGCGCGCCAGTCCGGATTACGAAAGCCGCTATCGCTTCGGTACGGTGATGATCCGCGGTCATCGCTGCATTCGTCAGGTCGGCAGCGGCGGCATGTGCAAAATTTATCTCGCCGAGAGCGAGCGCGCCGGAACTCTGGTGGTGCTGAAGGTTTTCAGTCAAGTGCCGGACGTGTCCGAGCGCCTCATCAGCTTCGACCGGTTTCTGCAGGAATACGAAATCGTGGCCGGCCTCAATCACAAGAACATCGTGCGCATCTACGATCTAGGAGTTGCCGATGACCATGCTTATATCGCCATGGAGCATTTCCCGGCGGGTGATTTGCGCGAGAGAATGAAACGGCCGCTTACGCCCGCGACTGCATTGCGCTTCCTGGAGCAAATTGCCAGCGCGCTCGAGGCCATTCATTCGGTGGGTGTGCTGCACCGGGATTTAAAGCCCGCCAATGTGATGCTGCGCCCCGACGGAACGGTCAGCCTGATCGATTTCGGCCTGGCCAAGGCGAACGAGAACGATGTTTCCCTGACCGGCGCGCGCGAAATCTTCGGCACCCCGTATTACATGAGCCCGGAACAAGGTCATGCGGAAGACATCGATGCGCGCAGCGATCTTTATAGCTTGGGCGTCGTGTTTTACGAAATGCTGATCGGCCGCAAACCCTTCAACGGTGCGACGGCCATGGAGGTGATCTACAAGCACAAGCGCGCCGACTTGCCGGAGATTGCGCCGGAATTTGCGAGCTATGAAGGACTGCTGCGCGGCTTGCTGGCGAAATCGCCCGACAATCGATTTCAGTCGGCGAGGGCGCTACTGACTGCGATTGCCGTCTTGAAAGCTACGGCTTGAATGCAGCCTTGAGCGAGCTTGCGCATCCGTTGCTGAGCACGCCGACTCCCGTAGCGTGGGTCGTTCAGGCCTGCAGCCTTCCCGATGTGTTGCTGATCGATCATGCCAATTGCGAGAAGAAGGCCGCTTCCACCGCGCTCAGCCTGATGTTCGCCTATGCGGAAGATCTGGATCTGGCGGCCAAGATGTCGCGGCTGGCGCGCGAAGAGCTCAGGCACTATGAGCAGGTCGCCAGGATGATGGGCGCCATGAATATAGTACCGCAGCGTTTGGCGCCGGGCCGGTACGCCATGCGCATGCGGCAGTTGGTGTCGACGAGCGAGCCGCTACGCGAGGTCGACCTGATGATTTGCGGCGCGTTCATCGAAGCGCGATCCTGCGAGCGTTTTGCGGCGTTGGGCGAGGCGATCGGTGCTCCCTTGAGCGATTTGTTTGGCGGCCTGCACCAGGCTGAGGCCAGGCATTACAAGATTTACCTGAGTCTGGCGGGACGGGCCGCGGCGCGGGCGGGCGTGAATCTGGAGCCGCGAATTGCGGCTTTCGCGGCGCTCGAGGCGCAGCTGATCACCAGCCCGGATGCGGTGTTTCGATTTCATTCCGGACCGCCGACGGATGGGACGGCGTCGCGCAGTGCCTGAAGCAATAACTAGCTGCGTGGCAGCGACTGCAGTTCGGGACCGTCTTGGTCCCAGCGCAGCACGCTGCCTTGATCGTACCAATCCCCCAGAACGATGCGGGTGCGCGGCCTGCCGTCAACCTCCAAGGCGTGAATGGCGGGACGGTGGGTATGGCCATGCAAGAGCGTGTAAGTCCCGGCGGCGCGCAGTGCTGTTGCAACACTGTCCGCATTGACATCCGTAATGGCGTGCTCCATCGCCGCCGTATGCGCCTGGCTGCCGGCTCGGGCGGCACCTGCAAGCGCGCGGCGCGCATCGACTGACAGGGCGAGGAATTGCCGCTGCCAATCGGCATCCCTGACGGTGGCGCGCAGCCGCTGGTAGGCGCGATCGTCGGTGCACAACGCGTCGCCGTGCATTACCAGCACCGCTTCGCCATGCAGCGTAACGATCAAGGGATCAGGCAGCAGCTGCGCGCCGCTCATTTCGCAAAACTGCCGTGACAGCAAGAAATCCCGATTGCCGTGCATGACGAAGCAGGGCACGCCGCTCAAGGTGAGAGCGCGCAATCCGGCGATGGCGGCCGACTGCGCGGGATCCGGCGCGTCATCGCCTATCCAGGACTCAAATAGATCCCCAAGAATGTACAGGGCCTCCGCGCTCCGCGCTTCGGATTGCAGAAAATCCAACAATTGCTCGACGATGAGCGGCCGGCCGGCGTCGATGTGCAAATCCGAGATAAAGAGCGTGGCCACCGCTTGATAGCCCTCAGGGCTGCGGAATGCGCTCGATTCGCTGGATGATGATGGGCTTGAGCGGCGTCTCTTCCTTGATGGCTCCATGCGCGCCGGTGGCGACATTGCCGATGCGATCGACCACGTCCATGCCGGAAGTCACGCGCCCGAATACGGCATAGCCCCAGCGGGTCTGTTGGGGGTCCAATGCGGCATTGTCGTTGATGTTCACATAGAATTGGGCATTGCCGCCGTGCGGTTCTTGAGTGCGCGCGAGCCCCACCGTGCCGCGTATATTGCTCAGCCCATTACCTGATTCATTGACCACCTTCACCGGGGCAGGCTTGGCAGTGTAGTCGGCATTGAAGCCGCCGCCTTGGATGACAAAATTGGCGACGGCGCGATGAATGAGCGTGTTTGTATAGTGCCCTTGATCCACGTACGCCAAGAAATTCGCAACCGTGAGCGGCGCACGTTCGGCATTCAATTCAATCGTAAAATTGCCCATCGATGTGACGACCTGCACCTGCGGTGAAGCGGTCGTGACCGCCGGCTTGGCAGGAGTTTTCGAATCAGGCGAGGTGTCGGCCGCGTATGCGGGCGCTGCACAGGCGGCTGCCAGCAATCCAAGTGCGAGTAATAGCTGTTTCATGCCTTGGATTCTACTCGAATAGGTACAATCTTGAGATGTCCTTGAACAACCAGACACCCGTCATCACGCGCTTTGCGCCCAGTCCCACCGGTTCGCTGCACCTGGGCAACGCTCGGACCGCGCTTTTTTGCCAACTTTGGGCGCGCAAGACCGGCGGAAAGTTCATTTTGCGCATCGAGGACACCGACGCGGAGCGCAGTCAGGTGCGCTTCCGGGATCAATTGATGGCCGACATGCGCTGGCTCGGCTTGGACTGGGACGAGGGGCCCGACGTCGGCGGCCCTTCGGCCCCCTATTCCCAGTCAGAACGCGGCGAGTTCTATCGGGGCTTGTTCGCACAGTTGGCGGCGCGCGATTTGGCCTACCCCTGCTTCTGCACGGCCGAAGACTTGGAGCTGTCGCGAAAAGTGCAGCGAATGTCCGGCAAGCCGCCGCGGTATGCCGGCACCTGCCGAGGATTGACGGCGGCGCAGCGCACCGAGCGGGAAGGCCGCGGTCTGAAGCCGACGCTGCGCTTTGCGGTCCCCGGCGATTTGACCATTGAATTTACGGACGCGGTGCACGGCCCGCAGCGGTTTTCGTCCAATGACATTGGTGACTTCATCATTCGCCGTGAAGACGGCACGCCGGCGTTCTTTTTTTGCAACGCGGTCGATGATTCCGCCATGGGGGTTACGCAAGTACTGCGCGGCGATGATCATCTCACCAACACGCCGCGTCAGATCATGCTCTTGGAGGCGCTCGGCATGCGGCGTCCGGCCTATGGACATATCGGCTTGCTGGTGGGAGACGACGGTGCGCCCTTGTCGAAGCGCCACGGCAGCGCCAGCGCCCACGAGTTTCGCGAACGCGGCTTCTTGAGCATCGCCGTGCGCAACCACTTGTTTCGTCTCGGTCATGCCAGCGATGTCGACGGTTGGCTGCCGGCGGCCGACATGCCGGCGCATTTCCGGCCGGAGCATCTTGGCCGGGCGCCGGCGCGCTTCGAGGAGTCCCAACTCCTGCATTGGCAGAAAGAATCCCTGGAAAGGATGTCTGCGGTGGATGTCCGTGCCTGGCTGGCTGCGGATGACTCGATGCCGTTCATCGAACTGGTGCGCCACAACGTCGTATTGCCCGCGGATGCGATGCCGTGGCGCGCGGTGGTGCAGGGTGAACTGGGGCCGCTCGGCGCAGAAGAGCGGCTGGTCATCGCCGCGGCGGGCCCCGAATTTTTTGCCGCGGCCGCTCTCGCCTATGAGCAATCCAACGCTGACTTGAAGGTGCTCACCAATGTTCTCAAGGAGCGCACCGGCCGCAAGGGCGCAGATCTGTTCATGCCCTTGAGAGCGGCATTGACGGGTCAACTGCATGGTCCGGAGCTCGCGCAGCTTCTCAAATTGATGTCGCCGGAAACCGCGCGGCGACGGCTGCAATCGCATGCTCAAAATCCATAACTCGTTGAGCGGCGAGAAAGAGGAGTTCAGGCCTCTTCTTCCCAATCAGGTCCGCATGTACGTCTGCGGCATGACCAACTACGACTACATTCACGTCGGTCATGCGCGCATGCTGGTGGCATTCGATTTGGTGCAGCGCTATTTACGCTCGCTGGGCTTCAAGGTTACCTACGTGCGCAATGTCACGGACATCGATGACAAGATCATCGAGCGCGCGGCTGCGAACGGTGAGAATTGGGCCGATCTGGCGCGGCGCTTCACCGTGGCGATGCACGAAGACTGCGCGACTTTGGGACTCCAAGAGCCCGATTTGGAGCCGCGCGCGACGCAGTTCATCCCGCAGATCATTGCGATGATCGAGATATTGATCGAGAAAGGCTACGCGTACGCCGCCAACAACGGCGATGTGATGTATTCGGTACGCAAGTTTCCGAATTACGGCCGGCTGTCGGGCAAGAAAATCGACGATTTGCGCTCAGGCTCGCGTGTCCAAGTCGACGAGGCCAAGCACGATCCTTTGGATTTCGTCCTGTGGAAACATGCGAAACCGGGAGAGCCTTTTTGGGCCTCGCCCTGGGGCGACGGGCGCCCCGGCTGGCACATCGAATGTTCGGCGATGTCCACGAGCTTGTTGGGCAGCTATTTCGACCTGCATGGAGGCGGCGAAGACCTGAAGTTTCCGCACCATGAAAATGAGATCGCGCAATCGTGCGCGGCCTGCGATTCGCCCTTCGTGCGCCTGTGGATGCACAATGGTTTTGTCCGCGTCAATGACGAGAAGATGTCGAAATCGCTGGGGAACTTCTTCACGGTACGTGAAGTGCTGAAGACGTTGCGCGATCCTGAGGTTTTGCGCTTCTTCCTGCTCAGCAGTCATTACCGCGGACCGATCAACTATTCAGCGGCCCAGCTCGCCCAGGCCGACGAGACATTGCTGGGATTGTACCGGGCGCTGAAGGACTCGGTGCCATCCGGATCCGCCGATCCGCTGGAAATTGCCCGATTTCGCGCTGCCATGGACGATGATTTCAATACGCCGGAGGCGTTTGCGGTCATGCAGGGCGTGGCGCGCAATTTGAATCTGGCAAAAGCGGCCGGGGACGCATCCAAGGCCTCGGTTGCCGCGGCGACGCTGCGCGCTCTGGGTGCGACTCTCGGCATATTGCAACAAGATCCCGACACCTACTTGAAGCGCAGCGCCGGGAACAAGAGCTTATCCGATGGGGAAGTGGAGGCGCTCCTGTCCTCGCGTCGCGCCGCGCGCGCCGCCAGGAATTTTGCCGAGTCGGACCGAATTCGCAATCTGCTGACGGCCGCAGGTATTCTGCTCGAGGATAAACCCGGCGGTAGCACGGAATGGCGGCGCGCCTAGGCGCCGCCATCCTGAGCGCCGCTAATCGTAGCGGCGTGACGCGAAGATGCCCACCGCCAGCCCGACCAACGCAGCGATCCCGATCACCTGCCAGGGATTGTCGCGAACGAAAACATCGGTCCGCTTGCCGGCTTGCTGCGCCTGGCCACGAAGTTGCGTTGCAGTATCGGTCAGCGCGCTCTTGGCGGCCGCCAGGGCGATCTTTACCTTTGCCCGAACTTTTGCGATGTCGGGCGTGTCGACATCTCGCAATGCTCTCGTCAGGTCCTCGACGTTATCGAGAAAATTGCGCACTTGACCATTGGCGTGATCGCCCGCGCCCCGGGCTGTGTCCGATACTGATTGCATCTGCTGCTCCTTCGCCCTAGGTCCGACGGCCCAGGCTCATCAAGAAAGTGACGACTGCGCCGATCAAGAACACAATGAACAGAATCTTCGCGATGCCGGCGGCACCGACTGCAATTCCGCCAAAGCCAAAGAACGCGGCGATCAACGCAATGACAAAAAACACCACGGCATAGTGAAGCATGTTCTCACCTCGATTCCTGAAGCAGAAGTCTGCGGGTGGCGGAAGTATCTGGAAATGGGGTCGGTATTACAGTCGGTGAGCGACTTCCTTAGGCGTAGGACATACCCCACGGGTTCTGATCCATGAAAACCTTGTTGATTGTGTACCACTCCATGACCGGCGGCACTCTGCAAATGGCCCAGGCCGCAGCGAGGGGGGCTCGGAGCGAGGCGGGTCTGCGGGTGTCGCTGCTGCGATCCGCCGAGGCGCAGGCGGACGATGTGCTCGCGGCCGACGCCTACATTTTCGCAACTCCCGAAAACCTTGCGGGAATCTCCGGAATGATGAAGGATTTCTTTGATCGCACCTACTACGCGGCGCTCGAGAAAATCAACGGCCGGGCGTTTCTCATCTTGATCTGCGCGGGCAGCGATGGACGCAATGCCGCGCAGCAAATCGAGCGCATCGCCGCCGGCTGGCGCTTGAGGCGTATCGCCGATCCCTACATCGTGTGCACGTACGCTCAGACGCCGGAGCAGATACTGAAGCCGAAGAGAATCGAGCAGGAGGCCCTTTCGCGCTGTGAGGAACTCGGCAAAACCATGGCCAGCGGACTGACCATGGGAATCTTCTGACGCCCGAGGCGCGGCGCGAAGGCAGGAAGGTTCCCCAAAGACAGTACATGGACGCCCCCACTTTTGTCAGGCTCTCTATTCATGAAGGCTTGCAGGATCAGATTGCACCAGTACATTCGGACTTTTGCTGCGGCTTTCACCGCTGTCCCTGATGGGATTTGCTGAT
>Ga0210406_10000803_pt1 | contig 41005 bp, 49 predicted proteins | sample IncBWC30MmetaG_FD_155454 | JGI IMG/M metagenome (GOLD analysis project Ga0210406, IMG submission 155454) | Forest soil microbial communities from Barre Woods Harvard Forest LTER site, Petersham, Massachusetts, United States - Inc-BW-C-30-M | ecosystem: Environmental > Terrestrial > Soil >... | reverse complement strand
CGGGAGTAGGTCAGGATTTCTGTATCCATCCTCCAATCCGTGCCAGCCTCGGCATGCCGTCCAACTGGACCCGCCGCTGCTGAAGCGTCCCCTCCGACTTGGAAATTACTGGAGAGCAACCGTTGCATCCCCTTTTCATTCTGAATGATCATTACCACGTCGACAGCTTCCACACCGATCTGCAGGCCCCAGCTTCCGCCCGAAATCGTGATGAAGGCCGGGGCACTCCAGCCATTCGCAGTACGGCAGGTGGCTACACCTTTGCCTCCTTTACCGCCGAAGATAAAGCCGCCTTTAACCATGTGCGGGATAACGGCCACGCACTTTGCGTGCTCTAACACTTCCTCCGGGATTCCCTTGTCGGGCATTCCCATAATTTCGTGCAACACTTGGGTAGCATTGTCCAGTCGGTCGGTGGCATCTTCCCGCGCCGAGCTCGCCCAGCCCAACGCGCCGAGACTCAACATCGCGAGTAACAACATTAGTTTTTTCATGGGGGACAGCCTCATTTCCAATGACCTTTGTGCCGCATTTCTGGTTTCGTGCTGTGTGTACACTTGGGCTCCGATCCGAGTGGACATGCGGGCGCAGAAGGCTATCTCGACCTTAGCAAATCAGGGTTCATGAGGTCTGAGCAATTTCGCTCACCCGAGTCAGGCGGAATTGGCAGCATACTATTGTGAGGAAATCCATCCTGCCCTGCTCTGCATGGGTCTCCGTGCGAACTCGTGGGGGAACTCGCACCTCACTTACTCCTAGAGTATCTTTGCTGACCATAAATATCTTTAGAAGCTGTAAGTAGAGAACGGACTACTGATCACGGTTTTCGTTCTCAGCTTGTTGTTTGTCGGCGCCGAGTCCGCGTTTGTCTTCGGGAGCGGTAGCCTTTGAGACTTCCCTCCGCCAAACCTTGTTTGCTTTGCGCGCAGCCTTCCTGATGCACGCGGAAGGTTTACCTCTGTTCATCGTACCGGCATTCTCGTCGCGGACGGGCCCAAGTTCGTGCCCTGCATTCTTCGAATCGCCCCAGTTCGATTCAGGTCTGACCCTCAGTCCGTCTGCAGTCCGGGTATCAACCTGTCCGGTGATTGGCAAATTCTGCGCCTTTTGATACGCGCGGATGCTGGCCTGGGTCCGGAGACCGAATACGCCATCGACCTTTCCTCGGTAGTATCCTCTAATGCGTAGACTTTCCTGAATCTTCTTGACATCGCTCCGGTCCACGAGCGCTGACCCTTCTTCGCTGTGCATAGGTTCCGAAACCAGCGGTGTCGCACGTGGCGCCGAGATCCCCGTTGTCAGCAATATCAAGACAATCCCAGCCCATGCCGTTTTGCTGGCTAAGAACATTCGTTCTCCTAATCAGCGCACCGGCAGTCCAACCTCAAACTCAGATCGCCGAGTGTTCCTCTCGCTCCCCGGATTCACGACTCGGGCCGGGAGCCCCTCACGAAGGCCCATTGGGAGTGCAGGCTCTGCCTGAGAAAATGACCGGACCAGCGCAGAGCACGTTGACCCCTCCCCGACCGCTGCAAGAAGAAGGCCGCCTGGCTTGACGGGGCCGTACACAGACTCTTGAAGGCTAGGTAAGTCCAGCCGTCGGAGAATCTGAGACTTCTTTCACTTCTCACTCATTGGCATCACCTTTGGAATCCGCTACGCGTCTATCGATACGCTAGCGATTTGCGCGTTCGCAGTCTGTACAGGATTGCTCACGATTTCGCTGGGATGGCTTCAGCAATTCCAAGCCCGTCTCCCGGGTCGTCGGAGCGAACGAGTATTTTGCTACTACTGGCACGGACTCCACCGGTGCCGATACTCATCCCAAATCTTGGAGTCAATCACGCTGCGGCATTCAGATTGTTGATCTGAGTGCGCGTGGGGGTGGACGACTGCGGAGTGTTGTGGCCTTTTAGTTCGCCAAGCAGATAGTTAATTTCTCCACCGAGCAGAATCGCAAAACCCGAAAGATAAAACCACACGTATAAGCCGATCGCGGCTCCTAGCGGTCCATAAGTCCTATTAAGACTCTCAAAGTGTTTGAAATAAACTCCCAGCAGGAAGGACAAACCAATCCACGTCATGACTGCAACAATCGCTCCGGTCAGACTATCGCGGAAGCTCTGCTTCACATTCGGTCCGAAATGGTAGAGCAGTTCTGCTGCGAGCACAGCAAAGGCTATGGCTATTCCCCACCGCAGAAACCGCCAGGCGGCAAGTATGGACGGATTGAGGGCAAATCTGTCTGCAAACCAGATCCCAAGGTGCGTCCCCTCGACCATCAATCCTACCCCCACGAGTAACAGAGACCCCGCCAGCAACGTCAGTCCCAGCGCAATGGGGCGAGTCTTCCAAACCGGCCGAGTTTCGCGGACTCGATAAACGACGTCAAGGCCGTCGATTATCGCAGCAAATCCGCTGGAAGCTGTCCAAATCGTGAAGATTAATCCAAGCGTAAGGAAGTGTGGGTGTTTGTGATTGACGACATCAGACACGATGTTGCGCACCAAACTCATTCCATCTCCCGGGACGAGCCTGGCCATCAAGCTTAGAAGGCCCTCAAACAATTGTGGAATCGGTACATACCCCAGCAGCGACGCCATCGAAACCAACAGCGGAAACAGTGAGAGCACAAAATAGTACGACAGCCCTGCGGCAAACACGAAGAGATGTTCGTCATACACATCGTTATAGATGGTTATCAGCGACCGTCTAAACGTGGGCCACATTGTTCCACACCTAACGTGAGCACCGAATCACCTCACGCCCCTTTTCACTCCGTGGTGCCTTCCGCGATTTTACCCCTTTTGTTCGGCTCAGCGGATGTGCGATTTGGGGCTCAATCTGTTGCGCCGCAAATGGTAGCAAATCTGGAACGTGCCCCCTCGCCGCTTGAAAACGACGTGACTGCTGATGATTTTGTTGGGCCAATTCAATGAGACAAACTCAGCCGCGAGGTCGGTGATTCTCGTCAACTTACGGAGCGGATGACGAACTGGGGTCCAAAGTTGCAACACTCGCAACAATATCAACGCCCGGATGGGTTCATCTTCGCGAGCCCAGCGCCTTCTCGAGCAAGGCCAACTCGAAGCAGGATCTCTCTTTCTCGAAAAGCCTTTCCGAATATAGGAAACCCTGCGGGGAGTCTGTCGTCAGCGTAGAAAAAGGCCGAACCCGTATGAGTCCGGCCTGAGTGGGGGGAGAAACCGGCACGCGGTCGCATGAGCCCGAGCGGTCGGTGTTCCGCCGCTAACCCATGACCGCATGTCAAGATTCAGACTCGAACACGATAATCTATTGACGGTTTGAATAACTGTTCAATTTTATACATTTCCGAAAATAAACCTGGGCGACACTGTCACTAACCCTGACGACAAGGCAGTGTCGTATGAGTCCCCCCTAACGACCGGTTGCACACAAAGTCCTGCTTGTGGATGACGATGATGCGGTTCGCGCCGAAGTGGGAACACCTAACTCAGCGAATGCTGTTCGGTGTAAAGGCGTTGCCAACTTCGGCGTATTGAGTACGTCGAACACCTACTTCCCGCCATTCTTCGCCCTCTCTCAGAACGTTCGGAGTCTTTTAACGAGTGATCAATATTTAACAGACTGGTCAAGACGCGGATTGCTATCGTTGGAGCTTTCTTGGCGCAACCGAAAGGGTCTTATGTTTGCTCGCAAACGCGAAAAGTGCGCCGGGCCACAGATAGTTGCTCTAGTGGAATTGGATATCCACAAAATGCGGGTGCACATTGTCTTGTCGCCTGAAGCGATCAGGGAACGATTGCGAGAACTGAAAGTTCCTTCAGGGACCATCCCCCGGGGACGTGAGGGCAGCCAGCACGACAACGGTGAACCGTCGCTTGAGACCACGTAGTGAAAATGGGTTCTTCGAAGGGAACATGGCACCATCGGTTGATTCGGAACTCCAACGCTCAGTACTTCTTTGCATCGACGATGACGAGGACGTACTGGAATGCGAGAAATCGTTCCTTGAGAGCTTCGGGTATACCGTCCTAACCGCTGCAAGCGGCGGCAAAGGGCTAGAACTGGCTTCCAGGCACTCGGTTGACGTCGTAATTGTTGACTACTTCATGCCGGAAATGAACGGGCACCAGGTTGCCATGGAAATGAGACGGCTCAAGCCACAAGCCCCAATCATCATGCTTTCAGCGACAGTGGATGTCCCGGAGGAAGCGTTGAAACTGGTGGACGCTTTCATATCCAAGGACAGTTTGGCCAGCGATTTGTTACCCACGATCGTACAATTGCACCGATCCCGATCGACCACTCCGCCTTCCTATGACTCCTAACTTGCTGCTTGCTTTTCTGCTCCGGTGAACGGCTAGCGGAAAATTATCACCCTCCGCTGAGATTGCAGAGGCGCACAATTTCTTGATGAGTTCCTTCGGGGACATCGCTGTTCGATGCGATACAAAACGAGCAGGGCGTCTGATCTACAGGGACTTGTGCAGCCCTAAAGTGCGAACCCATCAGTCATGGAGCACGACGTGGAGAAGTGAACTGTGGACTTCCGTTCCACCATTGGACTCAATGAAGCCCAACTTGCTAAACCTGTTCATGAAAAAACTGACGCGGGAGCGCCTTTGTGCCCACCATCTCAGCCAAAGTCTTCTGACTCAGCTTCGGAATTACACGGTCTTTCCGTCCCTTTTTTCCGAATTGTGCCCAGAGCAGCGGGATTCGGGCGCCCCCCAGTTTGTTCACGACCAGAGTAGCCAGAGCCTCGCACTCAACATCGTCATCGTCTATGTTGAGCAGCGGTTTGCCGCTCTTGGTGATCTGCTCAAGCTGCGGGAGCAGGTCTTTCTCAGAACTGATCGCCTTTTCGTGAACGAGAATGTTGTCGAGGGCAACTTCTGCGCCTTCGGGGTCAGTGACGAAATAGAGTGACAGGTATCCGCAGGCGAACCGCCTGGCGCCAACAAGCGGTTCGTCGCAGGCACAACGGGAAATGACCTTTCCGTCGCAGACGTGATTACCTTCCTCGACACCAGTCACAATTCGGTCTTCTACGTAGCAAGTTTCGTAGCCATGTTTGCAGAATCTCGGTCAGCCGCGCCAGCCGTGCCTCACCGCATATTCGAGGCGGAACCTGTCAGTTTTCGGGTGGGGCTGGCGAAAACCTCGCAGTTAATTTCTTCGACTGGCCGGGTAGACTCTGCAGTCTATAGCATCGACATATCCCCAACGATTAACTGGGTGCGCATGGCGATCTGTTATCTGTCGTCGGGTCTGACATCTGGATTACTGTGGCGCCAGCTCCAGTAGGCCCCTTGCTGCCGGATGTTCAACTGAACGAAAGCACGCCTCTGGTGGTGCTCGGTCTGGTACCGCTGGTACGAGCGGTCTTCATTGCCGTCCCAGGTGTGATAGTCCTTGTGGTTCCGGTCGTAGTAGCGTTTGTTGTTCTCGCTGTGCCTGTTTTCTTGGTTCCTGTCGTCTCTGTCTTGCGGGCTGGCAGCGGCCATCATCGCAACAGGGGCAGCAAGGACGGCAGTCAGAAGAAATGAACTCAGATATCGGTATCCACGGTGCACGTCGGTCTCCTTTAGCGCGAGATTCATATCCGCAGAATCCCGCTAACATCAGTGTCTACTCTTGATGCTCTAGAGTCTGGTCAATACTGCTCGGTATGCTGAAGAGAATCCCGGCGAATCAAAGAGACTGCTGGAAAACGAATGCTCGTGGGAGTTCATCCGACATCCCGACGGCTTTTCCAAGCCCTACCGGTGGTTGGTGAAATCTTAGGCCGAGCCTCTGCATCACCGCGGCTACCAGTTTGTCTGCGTATTCGAGCGTGCGGCGCGAAACCAGTCCGTAGCTTGCCCCACTGTGATCGGAAATCTCCCCATCTCCGATTCAGAAAATGAGCATGGGCTCCAAGATTGCAGCACCTCCATCGAGAGCTCCGCTTCTTGGCCTTTCACCAACTTGGGTCCGTCGGGCTGCTTTGGCGGAATACCAATAGCTCGCCAGTTCGGTCGTCGTAAGCTTCTCATCGTTTGCCTTCGTTCAGCTATTACGCCACCTCTTTCCTTTCAACAATCGTTGGCTCCTGCATCAATTCCTCACATAGTGAGCGGTGATGAATCATTGCCGTTCGCAGATCTTCCGTGCTTGCTTCGTCTTTCCCAGCCCGCAGCGCAATCTCATGCGCAGACCGGTAGTTGTCCACGATTCGGGGATGGTCGACCGAAATGTCGGCCGCCCGTTGATCGAAATCGGATACGGACCGCGATGATCAGAATCACCAGTGCGGCGAGCACAATGACCTTCGGATCCATCACATTCAAATTCATCGAAACCTCCCCGCATCAAGAATGTCTGCAAAAGCGAATTTGTGCACAAAATTCCCTGTGAGCGAGCAGAAACCATGGTGCAGGGCCAGTATCAAAGTTTAGGCTGCGAAAAACTGATCAGAGTTGATCGTCGTGTAAATCAGCCCTGTGGGGCATCGGATCGAAAGTGTGTCCCACCGTGCGTTTGCTCTGCAGTGCTTTCCTGAATTTTAATCTGCTGGGCGGCATATCGCTCGACCAAGCGAAGAGAATCGGCCGATACCCGGTATGAATACGGTTTTGGATATTTCCGTCACCATGACTAGCAAGCAGTTGGGTGGACGGGACCGAGCCTAGGCGTAGGTGGTGACATGCCCAGACAAGTGCGTGCAGCCGCCAGCGTTGCCAGGCCGCAGTTCATGTGCGGGGGCTTTGTCCAAACACGTCTCAAACTTGCGAATTCGGCCTCAGAACTTGGCCGATCGGTCAGCTTTGTTGCGGGCTAGACCTTTCTGAGCGACGGTTGATGGAGTCTCTTACGACCGCCATCATCCCACGTGACGATCGCGTCATCTTCGTTAGCTTGTTCAACTGTGCCGAATTCTCCAGTCGGCTTTCCGAAGTTGCCCAAGCCCTCCACGCGATCTCCGGGATTAAGGTCTTGGTCGGTGGCAGGTGGCTCGGCGAGCGCTGGCTTCTTGGCACGATCGTGCCCACTCAAATCAAGAATGCCCCGGCGCTCAAGCCGGGGCATTTAGTCCCTAACATTGCTTATCGCAAAACTAAAGATTTAGCGAGATCAGGTTCATGCGCAAAGAAGCTGACCCACTGAATGCTCGTTTTGCAGACGCTCGGCGCCGACGCGTTGACATAGAGGATGACAAGTGGAGCAACTTTTATGTAGATCTTTACTTCTGCTTCTTCCCGAGCAGGCCACTGAGTGCAACCGCTGGGTTTCCCTTTGTTGCTGCCTTGGCCTCTCCCAATGCACCTTGCGCGATGCCGCCCGCCACTCCTTTCATGTCGGGGGTGAAGTGCGGATTCGACGTGGTTCCCTCGATCGCGAAGGGGATGCCACCCTTGCCGCTACCCAGCGAAGCCACCTGCGTCAGTCCGCCCGCGACGCCGCCTTTGAGCTCGGCCAGCATCTTGAAGTTCAGCGCCCCCATCGGGCTCACCGTCCCCGCTCCGGTGATGACACCGACCGCCTGAACGGTCAGGTTAATGTTGTCGGCTTTCGGGCCTTCGGGAGCCACCCGCGCGTTGAGGCTCGCATTCTGGATCGAAGTGTCCGGGTTGGAAGCCTCCTTCCCGGCAAAGGCCGACAGCGCACCCAATTTTGATCCCAGGTCGAACCCAGTCAGCTTGGTGTTGGCTAGTCTCACCGGCCCGGTGATTACCAGCTTGTCCATCGGCCCCACGATGCCCAGTTCCGCCGACAGCGTCCCGCCCTTCAGCTGCTAGCCCGACGGAAGCACTACACCCAGCGATGGCAGCATCGCTTCCAGTTCATCCCCCGGCATGTCGCGCGCATCCAGCTTCAGGTTCAACACCTCGCTGTCGCCCTGCGTTCGAAAGGCTCCCGTCAGGTGCGCCACGGCTTTGCCGATCGAAATGTCCCCTTCCGTCAGTGTTCCTGATTGCTTATCGAGATCGACATCCACCGTGTGCTTGATGACCACCGTCTTCGGAGCGGGCGTGCCCTTCGACGAAAACTTCAGTTTCGTGCCGGTTAGTGTGCCGACGGCTTTGGCGTGGCTGCCATTCGAATTCAGCGTGCCGTCAAGATTCGCCAGCCCTCCAAGGCCGCTCGCGGGATCGATAAATCCTGAGGTCCCGATATCCATGTTGTTCACCTTCACGGCGGTCTCAAACGGGGTCTTGGCGGCGTTTTCGGCGTCGATCGGGCCAGCTTTCCCCGAGATTTTCGCGTCTCCTCCCCCCGGCAACTGAGCCGTGAGTTTGAATGGGAACTGTGAGGTGAAGGAAAAACTCTCTACCTCGATGTTCACCTTGTTATAGACCTGCGGTTTGGCTGAAGAATTCGCTTTTCCGACAATCAACTTTCCATTGTTCACATTCAGCTTTGCCGCCGAGAAATTGGACGGGGATGTCCCTTCGGACTTAGGCTCTTCCGGCGCTGTCTTAGCGGCGACCTCGCCGATGCTCGAGAAATTCCATTTCCCGTTGGCTGCCTTCAGCAGCGTGATCTCGGGCCGCTCCAGTTTGAGCTCGGTCACATTCAGTTGTTTCGAGAAGATGAGTGGGATCAGTTCCACGCCAACCTTAAGCGACTTCGCCGTAATGAAGGGCGGCTTGCCGAAGGCGGGGTCGTCAGCGATAGCTATATTGTCGGCCACGACGCTGCGGGAAAGAATTGACAGGCTCAAATTGCCCACCGTCACCTGTCGCCCCAGTGCGCTCGTCAGCTCCGACTCGATCTTTGGACGGAAACTGTTCGCATTAATCAGCGAGGGTAGTGCGACCATGATCACGAAGAGAATAGCAACTGCGATTGCGCCGATTTTAAGGATGCGTTTCATATCTTTAAGTCCTGCCTCTCCTGCTATTGCAACGGATGGGCTTGAAAGCGAAAGTCCTGTTCCGAGGAAGATCGGTATAACAAACCTGAGCGGTTTATTTACGGGTTGCTTTTTACCTTTAGCATCGAGATTCCAGCAAAATGCGACACCGTCTACCTACCTCAATGGTACGGCTTGTACCTCATAGCAAGACTGCTCAAAATGCACATTCTTGCGAATAACAAGGGGGGAACTAGTCATTTTGTAAAGTGGGCAATATTGCACAGCTCCTAGCTGTCAGGCGAGGGTAGCTTGTTGGGAGAGGCTTGCCCCAGGAGATTGTTCCCATGTCCAACGACACTTGGCTCTATCACCCCGTTCCCACGGGCGGGCAGCGGCTTCCAAGTTGCTGTATCTGCAATGACCCGGTTCTACTTGAGACTAGTAATACTGATGAATACGGGCAGGCCGTTCACGAGCACTGCTATGTACTCAAGGTTTGCTCGGAAGCTGAGTTTCTCAACGACGGTGGATCTATGCCGAGCGAAGCAAGCAGGCATGCGATCGATCAGCCTTGCGAGGACATGATGGCAGAGGGCTGGGAGTCGCCCATGCCCAGTCAGCCCGCCATGCTTGCAACCATGCACAGGCAGCGGGCGAATCTCATTCCCTGGTTCAACCGCCCGTGGAACGTGGACATGGCATTAGTTGTTGCCGTCCTCGTAATCGCTTGCTGGATTGCATACAGCGATCGCGACCCGGCTTCGTTCTTGCGATCTTCCGGGCTGCAGAGATCGATTGCCATCGAGGAACAGGCCCTTCTGCCACCCCACAAGGCGATGCCAGCGAAGGACAGGTTCATGTTCCAGGCCGTGTCAGGTTCAGTAGAACAGGCACGGACTACCGCACTTCTCCACAGGGTGGGTTTCGCGGAGAATGAAGTTGTTCATATCGGAGATGATGTTACAGTGCGCTATTTCACACCCAAACCCGCGCCATATGGGGTTCCGGTCGGGGCGTATCAAATCGTTCACATCGGAGAAGATGTGACAGTGCGCTACTTCACGCCAATAAGCCGTCGTGCCAGAAACTAGAATCTGAAGCGACGCAGCAAAAAGCCGGGAGGGCAGCCGCTTGACAGTCCCACCTCATATAATAAGACTACTACCCATCTCATGAATGCCTCAGCAAGGTCAACCAGCAGCCTAAGTGGAGAATTCCAGGAAAGTTTTCAGCGTAGCGTTCGCAACGAACAACCAACCTGCGGAAATTTTGTAGCCACGCAAACAGCCGTTCAATCTTCCAACGTCGGCGATACCGTCGCAGGGCGACACAGATCATGGGTCGTACTTTCTACAACGTGAGTGACCGTCTGGACTCGCTAGCGGAGCAACACCCGGCCGTCTCCGCAACGCTGCTCACCATCGCGGGAAGCGTTCGTAACTCGGCCACGTTGTTGGAGGTGTTGGTGGCGACGAAAATAACGCCGCTTGCCGGGTTGGATCCAGCAGCAGATGCCTGCATGGTCATCGCTATCCCGGAGTTGCGGTTTGGGATTGAGGCGCGGACGCTAGTCGTGGAGGACGACATTTAGAAGCGAACTATGAACTTGCAACCCACTGCCGGCGTCGTAGTTGATGAAGCCTAATTTTCTGAATCGGTTCATAAAGAAACTGACGCGCGACCGGGTTGTGCCCACCATCTCCGCGAGGGTCTCCTGACTGATCTTTGGAATTACAGTCTCAGGTACGCTGTCCTTACCGAAGTGGGCCAATAACAGCAGAACCCGAGCGAGCCTCTTTTCGCTGGAATTGAAGAGTTGGTCAACCAGATCTTCTTCGTATCGTATATTCCGGGCCAGCAGATACGCCACGAACAGATCGGAGAACGTGTGTTCGCGGTGAAGCGCAAGCATCATGGCCTTCTTGTCAATTTGCAGAAGTTCGCAGTCCGTCATCGTGGTTGCAGACCCCATGCGTAACGGCTGTCCGGCCAAAGCACCTTCTCCGAAAAACTCTCCTGCGTTCAATATGCCCAAGGTTGCTTCCTTGCCGCTTTCGGACACAACCGTAAGTCTCACCTTGCCCTCCTGAATATAGAAGACTGCGTCAGCCGCATCCCCCTGGGCGAAGATTGCTTGCTTGCTGGGAAAGGCCACGACTTTCCGACCTTCCCCGATGGTGGCAAGGAATTGCCTTGGGTCGAAATCTCGCTTTTTCTTAGCCGACACAGCTGGTGCCATGAATGACTCTCCCGCGTCAAGTTACACTCCTCAACATTCTGCCAGAATCGAAATTACGAAAAATGTTCGCTTTTGCACAGAATCAGCAAGAATCGCCAACGACTCGAATGCAAACTGCCGCTCCCGTTAAGATGTTGCAAATGAGCGATTGAGAATTCTTGCAGCCGCGAAACGTTGCTGTTCGACAATGAAAACCAAGGAACTCACCGCGAAACAAATATTATCCGTGCCTTGTCCTACGTTTGGTGCAGTAACATTAGATGCCTGTGAACCGCATACGGGCGCCCTGCGCACCGAGGCGCAGCGAGACCGGAAACTTTCCGCAGCCGAGGCCGTGGAGACCATCCAGCATCGCCGAAAGCCCGGATAAAACATCCTCAGGTCAGGGGAGCAGTTTTGATCAGACCTCCGAAGGCTCTGAATGAATGAATTCTATTTCTGAAAGGAATGAATCGTTCGGCGCCCAACCGCTACGAGGAGGACCCATGTGGAATCTTTCAAAGCATCGGAGAAATTCGCGGCTGTCCCGCGCTCAACTTGAATCATTGGTCCTACAACGCACAGCCGCACTGCAGAACCTTTCGTGCGGCTTCTCAAGGCGCAGGGACGAGGAGAGACGGAGGGTGGCGCGTGACTTGCACGACAGCACCGGTCAAACACTGACCGCGCTGAAAATGGGATTAGCGGCCCTTGAGCAAAAACTGAAACAAACCCAATTTTCATCCGACATGATGTCCGAGATTACTGCATTGGCAGATCAGGCGCTGCAGGAAATTCGTACCACGCCATACCTGTTGCATCCGCCGCTGTTGGATGAGGCAGGCTTCACTTCCGCGCGCAGTGGTAGGTCGACGGTTTCGGGAAGCGAAGCGGAATCAGGGTAAAGCTGGCCCTCGCAACCAAGCATGAGCGGCTACCTATCATGATCGAGACCGCCCTTTTCCGGGTGCTCCAGGAGAGCTTGACGAAGGTGCATCGTCACTCAGGAGCTTTGGAGGTCAGCATCCGTTTTCAGTACCAAGCCGAAACCGTAATGCTTGAGATACGAGATTGCGGACGCGGCATACCAACCGAACTATTGAATCGACTTCGTGAAGCGAGCCCGGAAGCGGGCGTCGGTTTGGCCGGAATGCGCGAGCGCTTGAACGAACTGAACGGTAAGCTTGAAATCGAATCAGATGGTCATGGAACGAGCATGCGGGCCATCGTTCCTCTACCTGCGACAGCTCGATCTGCCGAGACCAGAAATTGCCGACGGTTTGTTTTGTCCGCACACGCCGGGCTGTTGGCTGGTAATTTCGCCAAAGGCGCATCGGTCTCGCATTCGGAACAGCTTGCGTCGAGATGATGATGCACTCTTTGGTCAAATGATGGCTTCTTTGACACGACCGGGAATCTCCAATTCCATAAGCATCTCCAAAAAGCTTCATGGTGCTGTCCCATAGGCGCAGGACCGGAAACGGCAAAATTGAAGTGGACATTGCTTCGCGGCAAACGGGCGTCGGTGATAGCCGCCGCTTTACCCACGGTCTCCGCTTTCGTCGTGGTTACTACTGTCATCGTATCTGTGGGTGTGATGTTGACTAGCACAGGACGGATCTTTGCCCGGCACGACAAAGAGCACGGCGAAAAAAAGCCCTTTCGGACCAGCGCCCAGAAGGTTATGTTCCTTAACTCCCCATCCTCATATTTGGAATACGATAGCCCGACCTTATGAGGGAACCCCGGTTTCCATTTGTGAAAATGAACTTGTAATCGGCGCCAAGTCAGACACTGACTTTGGCTCTCTGCAGACCGTTCCTTCCATCCTGTAAGTCATTGCCTCGCGGGGAATGAGCACTCTTGCTCAGACGAATGCCCGGTTGGAGCGCTAACGTAGAGGTGTGCTTCCAGCCGAACCGCCGAAGCGCTCGAAAATCGCTCGCCCCTTTGCAGGGTGGACCGATGGTGAAGCGAATTGCCCCAATCCGGGTCATTTGTTTTTGTTTATTGGCTGCTTGCGGGGCATTGTGCCAGAAACCGGCTGACTTGATTCAGGCGTTACAGTTTGACGGGTCAGGTTCACTTGGGCACGACGACGAGATGCCCACGTCGGGCCCCCTTCCTGACGCTCCGTCGGTACCGCCTCCAACACCAACCAAGGAACTCCCCACGTTCTTCGAAGAGGCGCACTCGCCTTTGCCACTTACAGCCGTTGGCGCCAATGCGCACGCAATCCGCGAAACAGAACTGGACCAAGTCAAAGCCGCAACCGGACTTAGTTTTACCGGTCGCTATAAAGCGAGGTCCATTGAAAAAAGGTCCAGCACTTTTTTTGGCAGGTACTTGTATCCGTCGGTGCTAAAGCAGAGTCTGCGTTATTATCCTTCGACTAGCGACAGCTTAATGGGCCGGGCCGTATACGCAGCTTCGCGCATCTTTATCGTTCGTGACGACGCTGGAAAGGGGAAGCTGAACACCTCGTACTTCCTCGGGGTACTGACTTTGGTTGCGATCCACAACGCTTACCGTCCATATTGGGCGCGATCTGCTTCGGCGACGTTCAACAATTTTGGTTCCACGATTGGCAGTGATGCGGGGATCAACCTCTTCCGCGAGTTTCAGCCCGGCCTGCTGCAAATGATGAAAGGCCATACGCCGACATTCGTGTCTAGGATGGAAGCCCGCGTCGCCGACGACCAGACCCGGAGGGACGCCGTCTCCCTCCCGGCAAGATAATGCGCTGTTGCTCAGTCCATCTCACCACCGTCGCGCCCGTGTAAAAGTTCTCTTCGGTGCACGCGGGAATCCACAGATTCTCGATTCTTGCCCTCCCTCGATTCTTCAGATATGGGCTGACGCAGACGGAAGGTGTTAATCATGGCTACGGATCTCAGCGCATGCCGTCCCGGTGATGGATTGAAGGTTGAAGTATGGAATCGGTTGCCTGGGTCAGCCGAACCTTTGTTGCAAATCGACTTGGAACCAGAACTGCAGCAACTCTGGTTAGTCGAGGCCTGGCAGCGGGAAACAGGGCGAAGTTCCAAAACGCTCGCGAAATATCCAGATTCCCGAATCGTTCCAATTCTGATGAAGGCGGGCACGCAAATGCGCCAGCATAGAGCAGAGGGGAGGATCTCCATTCAACAGTTGAAGGGGCAAGTCTGCATACATTTGGCACATCGAAACGTGAATTTGTCAGCCGGGCATCTGTCGACGCCTGGACTGCGGCGTACTGCACGACGTCGAAGCGCTCGAGGAAGGCGCCTTGCTACTGACCATCTCTTGGCGGAGAGAGAAGAGTGACGCATCAGAATCCTTTTCATCCCCTCAGCGGCACCTGGACGAAGAAGCCTTGTCGCGAAGGGACGATGAAGGTGGCTCGAATGATCCTTCGGCGAACCCGACGGGCGCGGTAGGAAGGGCTACTCCCGCTGGCTAGAGATATGTCGTGGTGAATCCGGTAAGGACTCTTAGAGGTGCGTCATGAAGTTCCGAGTCACACCGTTGTCGGGGTTGTAAAGCAGAATTCTCGTGACAGGTTTTTAACTCGAGTTCTAACATTCATCGCACCGGGCGGGCACTCAGCGGCGTCGCCCATGGGCTTCGTTCCCTTAATCTCCAGTGGCACTTTGCGAGTGCCGGGCACTCGTGGGATTCAGTTGGCTCTGAGTGGCAGATAAGTGTGCAAACTGGATCTGCTTCGCGAGGCCGAATACCTTGAGCATCCAGATTCCGTACCAGTTCATGTCTACCTCATACCAGCGTAGGCCGTGTCGGGCGGAACTGGGATGCGCATGATGGTTGTTGTGCCAGCCTTCGCCAAATGTCAGCAGAGCGACAAGCCAGTTGTTCGTGGAATCGTCTCGCGTGGCGAAGCGGCGGGAACCCCAGATATGCGTGGCTGAGTTCACTAACCACGTAGCGTGCAATCCGACAACTGTGCGCAAGAAAACTCCCCACAACAGAAGAGGCAAGCCGCCAAGGGTGAACAGCAGTGCGGCCAGCCCTAGGATCGGCAGGTAGTGATACTTGGTGATCCACACATGAAACCCGTCATGGGCGAGATCAGGCACGTAGTGACTCAGCGTGGTTGTGTCATGGTGCATGGATTTGCCCGTAAGGATCCAGCCCATATGCGACCACCATTTGCCATCACGGGGTGAGTGGGGATCGCCTTCTTGGTCCGTGAACTGATGATGAATGCGATGCGTAGCCACCCAGAAGATAGGTCCACCTTCGAGAGTGAGCGTAGCGCAAAACGTCAGAAAATACTCAACCCACTTTGGAGTTTTGTAGCCGCGATGGGTGAGCAACCGGTGATAGCCCATCCCTATACCCAGGCTTCCGGATATCCACCAGAGGCCAATGGCGATGAAGAGAGCCTTCCAGGTAAAGAAGAAGAGGGCAGCAATAGCGCCCAAATGAAAGGCAGCCATAAAAAAGGATGTGACCCAGTTGATGTTGTTGTCGACGGTTAACTGGGTCGGTGGACCTTGGTCTGGCATAAATGGCGATCCTCCTTCCCAGATTCAGCGCGCCGAGTCACTGTCGCTCTATCGAGACATCCGTTGCGTCAAGCATGCTAGAACCTGACCGATGCGGATGCCCGTGCTAACTGTTAGTGTCGACCTCTGGAACTAAGAAAAACTGTTCAGAATTGATCGTTCTTCGCAAAGGATTTTGATAGGCAGAGCCGGCATTGCGCAACAGGTTCAGCCAGGATGACAGCCACGACTGTCCCCGTCTCCTCTGAAGCGATTCGGTGCAACCCATCCCCTACCAAAGGGAAGGGCGAGGGTATCGTTCTCGACGATGCTTTTCAGTGAGAAGCGGAAAAAGCAGCCACTCGGCGACGAACAGCAGTATCCAAGCGGGTAATGCCTCAATCGGGGGCATGGCCTCGGCGAACTTCCGTTCTGCGGCGGCTAGCTTTTCGACCTCCGTGCGATAGACCGCCTCGATCAATGCGGCGCGCGTCGGAAACTGACGATACAGAGTTCCTGCTCCGACGCCTGCCTCTTTCGCGATGTCATCGAGGCTGGCGTTCGCGCCGGACCGTGTGAACGCCTCCTTCGCCACTTCCAGAATGCGCTCGCGATTCAGTTGCGCATCGGTACGCGGTTTTCGTGGAGACTCTTTTTTGATTCTTCGTCGGCACCTCAAAAAAGTTGCAACCGGAGATCGTCTCCGGTTATCTTATCTACTGATGCGGAGACACTCTCCGCTTTAGTAGGGATGCAGCCGCCGGTCAATAGCGGTTCCCGGTTCTTCCCGCGTCGAGAGGTGAGGAATATGAATCCACTCGCTCGTTACAAACCGTCAAAGAATTCCAATCCTCCTTGCGCCGACCTCATGACGCTGGCGGAGCGGGAGTTGTCAGCATTCTTTAACGCCATCAACCAGTTATTCGGGTCAGAACAAGCGGAACTCTCAGCAGAAGACTGGCTGCAGGAGTTGATCGAGATCGATGGTCTGCCCGTTTCAACCCGCGAATGGCGATTGCTTACCGTGAAGGTTTCGACTCGGCTTGCAAGTCGAGTAAGCGCTTCGTCCCTATCGACTGAACCACAAATTGCTTAGGAGGAACGGAATATGCGTGTTTTTGTTACCGGTGCTACAGGCTTCGTTGGTGCGGCAGTCGTCCAAGAACTGATCGACGCTGGTCATCAGGTGTTTGGCCTCGCTCGCTCGGATGCGGCAGCCAAGTCCCTTGTCGCGGCGGGAGCTGACGTACATCGCGGTTCGCTCGAAGATCTCGAAAGCCTGCGCAGCGGCGCAGCGCCTGCCGACGGAGTGATCCACACCGCTTTTATCCACGATTTCTCAAACTATGGGCCTGCTGCGGAGGCGGATAGGCGTGCCATCGAGACTCTCGGCGGCGCGCTCGCGGGCTCTGATCGCCCGTTGATCGTCACTTCCGGGACCTTGCTCGCCCAACGCCAGGGCTCGCTCGCAACAGAAGAGGATGCGCCCAATCCCAGCTTCCCCCGCAAGTCGGAGGAGGCGGCGCTTACGCTGGCGGCACGCGGAGTTCGCGCATCTGTGCTGCGGCTTCCCCCCTCGGTCCACGGCAACGGTGACCACGGCTTTGTGCCACGCCTGATTAGCATCGCACGGGAAAAGGGCGTGTCCGCATTTATAGGCCACGGGCTCAACCGCTGGCCCTCCGTGCATCGGCTCGATGCTGCTCATCTCTACAGACTTGCGCTCGAGAAAGGCTCCGCTGCAGCCCGATATCACGGCGTGGCGGACGAGGGGGTACCGACTCGAGAGATCGCTGAGGTCATCGGCAGGCATTTGAACCTACCGGTCGTCAGCAAGTCTCGCGAGGAAGCAGCCGATCATTTTGGCTGGATCGCTCTGTTTTTTGATATGGACGGCCGGGCTTCCAGCGCGCAAACACAGGATCGGCTGGGATGGCGACCGGTTCAGCCTGGGCTCATAGCCGATCTGAACGCGGAGCACTATTTCGAACACACTGCGGACGCCGTCCCTTTGCTCGGCTAGCGCGTAACCGGATCCATGAACCGTCACATCGAACGTGTCGATACTAGGAGGCAGAAAATGACGAACATAGTTGAGGCAACCCCATTTGGTGCAACCACGAACACAGACGAGGTTTTGTCCGGCATGAATCTGAAGGGCAAACGAATTCTTGTAACCGGTGTTTCGGCCGGCCTCGGCGTGGAAACGGCGCGCGCCCTGGCCGCCCATGGCGCGCAGGTTGTAGGCGCGGCGCGGGACTTGAACAAGGCCAAAGCTGCAACCGAGCAGGTGCGAAAGGACGCCCTGGCCGATGCTGGAAGGTTCGAACTGGTTGAACTCGATCTTGCCAACCTTAAGAGCGTGCGTGCTTGCGCTGATCAACTGCTGGCAAAAGGCGAACCCTTCGATGTGGTCATCGCCAATGCGGGCGTGATGGCCACACCATTTGGCCATACGGCTGACGGCTTTGAGACTCAGTTTGGCACCAATCATTTAGGCCACTTTGTCCTGGTCAATCGTATTGCGCGTCTCATTCGCGCCGGTGGGCGGCTCATCAATCTGTCATCTTCGGGGCATCGCTACTCGAACGTTGATCTTGCGGACCCAAGTTTCGAGCACACGCCCTATGATCCGTTCGGGGCCTATGGCCGATCCAAAACGGCGAACATCCTCTTCGCTGTTGCCTTCGACAAACGGCACCGAGGCCACGGTGTGCGGGCCGCAGCTGTACATCCAGGAGGCATTCGAACCGAACTGGATCGCCACATCGACTCCAGCCGTTTCGAAAAAATCGTCGAAGAGATCAATCAGCAGCTCGCCGCACAAGGTAAGGGGCCTTTTCAGTGGAAGACAATTCCTCAGGGAGCCGCAACCTCGGTGTGGGCTGCTGTGGTCGCTCCGGCCGACGAGATCGGCGGTCAATATTGCGAGAACTGCCATGTCGGCCAAATCGTATCGGATCACGTGACCATCACCGCCATCAGCGAAGGCGTGCGTGCATATGCGCTTGATGCAAACAATGCCGAGGCGCTCTGGAAGAAAAGTGAAGAACTGGTTGGAGAGTCCTTTTAGCTTTCCTCGTCACCAATTACAAATAATAACGACAGTTCCAGGAGGAAGGGAATGATTGGACAGATTGATCTCGCCAGAAGCTTCACGCTGTCCGGCTGAGCTAACAAGTTAGTATGGAGGCCTCCGCGCGATATCGATGCAGCGATCGCTCTTCTGCGATAGGCCGCCGCGAGTGGCGTAAACCACATCGATACCGCCGATTTTTATGGTCCCATGTCACGAACCAGATCATAAGAAAGGCGCTGTCCCCTTATCGCGACGATCTGGTGATCGTCACCAAAGTCGGCGCCCGGTGCGGTGAGGATGGATCATGAATTTCGGCTTTCTCACGCGAAGATCTGACAGCAGCGATTCAGGACAACCTCCGCAATCTCGCCCGGGATGTGCTCGATCCGGTCAACCTGCGGAGTATGTTTAGCATCCATGAACCCGCCGAGGGGTCGATCGAGGCACCGCTTACAGCGACGCTCACGCTCTCGCACGTCGTTCCGGACGACGAGTGCGGTGTAGGGCTTGGGCCCCACCACATAGAGTCCGCATCGCGACAAACCATCCATACGTCCAGCTACGGAGGCGTTGAAGCTACGTTCCATGCCGACGGTTGTGTGGAGCGTCCATGCACCGAGGACCAACCGGGCGAACATCTATGTGATACTGCCCGATATTTTGTAAATCATGCGGAAGATCCCTATATTCGGCCTAGCTGGTAAGGGCTAGAGCATTCCTTCCAGCCGCACGTAGCTCGCTTCCATTCCATGTTCCATACCTGTCGCAAGCATCGCAGCACGCGTCTTACCATCGGGCAGCGTCATTCGCATGGTCATCAGCGTTCCTGCGCCGTCGGCTTCAAATCGCGTTTCAATATGGTTGTCTGGCGTGGGATCCGGCAAGTGCATGCGCTCGACATGTACGATCCTGCTATAAGGCTCCAACTCCACGTATTCGCCAGTAATATGAAATCCACCGCCTTTGCCATTGGTCCATTCGTAACGGATCTTGCCGCCAGCCTTCGCATCGTTGATGCAGACCGGCATCGTCCAACCTTCCGGACCAAGCAACCATTTCTGGATTAATTTCGGATCGGTATGGGCACGGTACACGGCTTCTGGAGGCGCAGTGAAGCGCCTTGTCACAATCACGTGGGTATCTCCTTCGGTCTTCAGCGTCATCTTGCTCATCGCTTTTCTCCTCTCTTGTGTTTTTCCATCCCGGCCAGAACTTCGTCCAGCCGGTCGTAGTTTGTCTCAAGGGCTTTTCGCAGCATTGTGAGCCATTGGTCCATCGCTTCAATACCCGCCTTTGCCAGACGACGCGGGCGCTTCGTACCCTCGACTCGGCGAACGATTAGTCCCGCATCTTCGAGCACCTTCAGGTGCTGGGAGATTGCGGGTTGCGTCATCTCGAACGGCTCTGCCAATTCATTGACGGTAGCCTCCCCCTTGGCAAGACGCGCAAGGATCGCGCGACGCGTCGGGTCGGCTAAAGCAGAAAAAGCAGCATTGAGACTTTGCATAAGCTAATACTTATATAAGTAATTTGTTATTGTCAAGCAAAATTTCGCCCTTCCACGGAAAAATGGAAAGGTGCGCTAACCTCCAGTTTTGAACGGGCTAGGAGGAGGCATTGCGATGATCTGGGTGAGCGCCTCGCTCGGCAAAGCTGAGCCAACTGATCGCCTACGTGCGGCAATTTCGTCAGTAAGAGTGCCCCTGTTGCCTGCTTGGACCTACACAGTGGAAGAAACCAGCAACTTATTCTTGGCGTAAGGCTCGCATCGGATCCGCATTGGATGCACGATATGCAGGTATGACGGCCGCCAAGGAGGCTGCCAGCAGCAATGCTCCCGCGCTAAATGCAATTGTCGCGGGGTCCGCAGATGTAGTTTCATAAAGCAAGCTGTGTATCCACTGTGTTGTCCCAGCGGCCATGGCGGTGCCAACTGTTAGGCCCACCAGAATTGGAGACGATGCATCCAGCAATACCAGCCGAATGACGCCATTCTTGGTTGCGCCGAGCGCAACACGAACTCCAAACTCCTGAGTGCGGAGCGACACGGAGTACGCAAGAACACCATAGATACCAAGCGCCGCCAACATCAAAGCAGACAAACCAAAGCACGACAGGACAGTGGTCTGAAATCGCTCTGCCGCGAGAGATTCGTTAATTTGGCCGTTGAGCGATTTCATTACGGGGATGGCGATTTCGGGATCGATTGACCAGAGTTCACGTCGGATCGTAGGGCCAAACGCGTTTAGTGGCTGCGAGGTTCGAATCAAAAAAAATACCGAAGATGGGGGGTCGTGCCAGTAAGGCAGGTACACCACCGGTGTATCAATTTTTAGATCGGCAATGCGAGCATCGGAGGCAATACCCGTGACGGAATACGTGCCGCCGTTTATCTGAAACGTTCGTCCAAGAGCACTCTCGCCCGGCCACGCCACCTCCGCCGCTTTTTGGGAGATGACGGCATCATGCGGATGTTCCCGTTCTTTCTCTTGGAACTCTTGGCCTTTGCTAAGTGGAATCCGCATCGTGGCGAAGTACAGCGGGCTTACGTTTCGGAGGTTTGCCATAGGGGTCTCGCTCTCCGGTAATGGACGGTCCGGCCGGCGAACTGAATAGATGTTGATCTCCCCCGTGAGAGGCATCGTGCTGGTGATAGCTGCGGACTGGACATTCGCGTTCGAGCGAAGCCGATCCAGGCTACGGTCAACGAATGCCGATCGAGCCGAAGCACCTGAATCCGCACCTTGGCTGTATTTTGGGCTCACCAGATCAACCTGGGCGACGATTGTGCTCGTGGAATCGAAGGCGCGATCTTGATTAAGGACTTTGGAAAAACTTCGCGCAACGAGACCTGTGAAAACGAGAAGTACGACCGTCGTGGCAATCTCAAACGTTACCAGCACCCGCCTCGTCGATGTGGCCTTCCGTGCGCTGAAGATACGTGCGGAACCCGATTGGAGAAGCTGCTGAGGATCAGTTTGTAGCGTACGAAGCGCCGGGAGGATGCCAAAGCCTAATGCGGTGAGGATTGAGAGACCAGCCGCAAAAAGCAGAACCGGCCAACTGACATGTACCTCGTTTAATCGAGGAAGGTTCGCAGGCGCGATCGCCACAAAACCACGGACAACGGTAAAGGCCAGCAGAACCCCGGTGAACGCGCCCACGGCAGAGAGCACCAGACTTTCCGCGAAAGCGACTTGGAATAAATGGCGATGCCCGGCTCCAAGCGCAGCACGCACAGCATTATCGCGGTCACGAGCCACGCAGCGGGCCAGTTGCAGACTCGCAAGATTAACGCACCCGATCAGCAGGACTGCCAGTACTGCCGCAAGCAACAACCACAGCGCCTTACTAATGCTACCAGTCACTTCCTCGGACAGCGGTTCGACCCACGTGCCAAGGTGCACAGGAAGATGATTGCTCAAGGAATAGGCCTGCTGCATTTCGTCGAGTTCCGTGCCTGCCGTCTTCACGGACACTCCTTGTCTTAAGCGGGCGAGAACCAAGAAGCTGAATGCCGAGTCATCTGTTGTGAGGTCCTGCTCCTGCGGCACAAGTGTCTGAAAGATTTCGTAACGTGAGAGCTCGCCGGGACGCGCACCGCCGGCCATTTCGTTTACTGCTGGGAACGCAAATGTCTTGGGCAAAACACCTACTACCGTCTTTTGTTCCCCGCCGATCTGTAGCGAACGGCCCAGCACTCCTTGCTCGGTGCCAAAGAAACGCTCCGACGCCGACCAAGTGATAACCACGACGTTGCTGCCAACTTTTCGATCCTCCTCCGGAAGAAAGCTCCGACCGAGAGCTGGTGTAATTCCTAGCACCGGGAAAAAGTTCGAGGAAACGCTCAGACCACTCACGACTTGCGGATGGTTCTCTCCGACCGTAACGGCGAAGGAAGCATTTTGAAGGATGGCAGCGTCCGCGATGGTTTTGGAATGAGCTTTCAGGTAGAGGTAGTGCTTGTAATTGTCGGGCAATAAGGGGTAACGGCCTCTCACCTCCCGCATCGTCTCGCGCCACACGATAAGCTCGCCGGGCTCTCGAAATGCGTACGGTCGCAGGAGTACCGAATTCACGACGCTGAACACAGCCGTCACGGCACCAATTCCAAGCGCTAGGGTAAGGATCGACGTGATCGCAAAACCTGGGGATTTGCGCAGTCCACGGAAAGCATAGAGAAACTCATTCGACAAATTAGCCACAGAGCCTCCCCCTGATTCGTCCCTTTGGACGCAAGCGCGGTTCCAACGAACAATACGCGCAAGTTGCTGAAAAGGTTCCTTTCCGCCGCAGGCTTCAAAGACAGCGAATGTCCGGAAATAATCGAAGTTGTCCGTTGATGGACACCCACAATGCGGAGCGGTGGAAGATCCCGCGAGGAGTTGTGCCTTTAGTGTCCTTTTCACTGTAGAAATCGCTCCGGACCCTTAAGCAGTAGTGCTCGCACCTCCACCGGACAGTCGGCAAGTGCAGGCCACTGCATTTCATCGGTTGGTGTTTGTGCTTGGATTACAGGGCGGTAAACCTCACCTTGGGATTATGTCTGGCTTCCCTTCATCCGCCCACGACCGGCAAATCTTGCGGTTCACATCCACGACGACGTCCCCAGGCGTTTCCCTGAGCTAGCCGTGTTCGACGCGCGCCTTTATATCCGAGTACGCCGCATCGATGAGCCTGCTTAGTGCTGCGGCGTCTGTGGCTGTTCCCGGTCTCAACTTCACATGGCGCATGAATTTGCCGGTGCCTTGCAGCAAGCGCGCCGGATCCGGCAGCGCTGCACCGTGAAAGAACCCCACGTTTACGTGCGAAGTGAATACATTGACGTAGCCGAAGGGCGCATCTCCCAAACATGCCACCGGACAACCGTCATGCAAGAGCTCCCGGACTTCGTCCCCGCATTTTCGCATCACCTCAAACCACTGATGCGCGATGGCTCCCAATCCACCTGCATGCTCTTTTATCCACGCATCGATGGTGGGATCCCGCTCGATAGCGCCGTTGAATCGCAGCAATTCCGTTCTCATCGTCGCTCCACATCTAGCTCGGCGGCCACAAACTCGCGGAAGTTCCACAGGTTTGTCCTCGAGCTCGGAACCGATCTTCGCGAGCATGTTCGTTTACCTCAGCTTTGCTGCCGAGATGGAGCCAGGAGGCCGCCGCTTCGCCGGGACTCTGGAATCAGCGGGGGCGTTCTCTCACGGCATTTTGAGAGCTACCCGCTGGTTCCAGGGTGCCACACTTTCCTCATACTCCATGGGATCGCCGAAACCTTCGGGTTGGACACCGAGTTGGCGTAGAGCGTCCAAGGCCATCAGTCGGCGATGCGCGTTGAATGTCATGATATGGGCGAAGACGCCGCCGTACGTGAAGGTCTCCGCCGGTTCGCACAGAGCGTCGACGAACGTATCATCCCAGCCGGAGCGGTTTCGGATGTCACCGAGAATACGCTGCAGTTCAGCATCCGTCTTTTCTAGACTTTGCAGCAGCGCGTGCGGGGAGCGCTGCGATTTGGGAGGGGCGTTCATATCCATATCGGCTCCGGACAGCGCGGCGGTCCAGACTTCCTTAGTGAAGATAATGTTTTCTAACAGCTGCCTTAGAGTCTTATTCGACTCTCGCCAAGGCAGCAGCTCTACGACCGTGGGGAGCGGCCGATCCAATTGTTCCTCTGTCAAAGTATCCGCGTATTCCAGCAAACGCCGCGTGTGCCAGGAGTCGTTGCCTGCAAAACGATCGAATAAATCCATGTCTTTCCCTCCTTTTGTTGACGAACCAGGGGCAAAAAAGTGAATTTTGTTGGACGCCGGCAAATGAAAGTGCGGATCACGAATGCGCCGGTAGATGCTGGGAGAAGTCCGAAAAGCTTTTCGGAAAGCGCGAGTGAACGCCTCCAACGAACCGTAGTTGGCATCCAGGGCAATGTCGGTGACCGACATTCCGGTATGCCCCAGTTGATATGCTGCTCTTTCCAACAATAGCCGTCGTCGCATGGCTCCGGGAGTTTCTTCGACCATGGTTCGGAACAACCTGTGGAACTGCGTGCGGCTTTGATACGCTTGGCGCGCCAGATCTTGCGTCTTCGCCTGAGTGTCCAGGGAGTTCGCGACAATTGCAGAGAGGCGGTCTGCCGTGTCCTGACCATCCGCTTTATCCATAGGTCCGGTTCCCCATCTTGAACGAATCATAGACAAAAGATGACGCCTCCCGCCTGATCGTGCGTACCAATCTTCTACCTCAAAAGCCGGACCAAGGCGAATGAACACATGGATACTCGGCACCGCGATGGCACGATTACTCTCCACAAACGATAGATCCATTTCGGGACTGCCCCGAAGCAGAAGTGCGGGGATAACAGGAGGGTGTGGTCGGGGCAGTTTCGATTAGGAGTGCGAGGAGGCGCGGAAACCGGGGGAGAGAGGAGACGTACCCCGAGTTCTAATTCGCAAGAACCGGCGAACGTCTCGTCTGGCCCCAGGTTTCCAAGGTTTCCAAAAGTCGTGAATCGAGGGAGAAATCGCGCATGGCTCTTCGTTCGGCAACATCGAAGTGCACGGTAACAACGTTCATCGGGGGGGCAGTCGCCAGTAACTCATTGAAAACATTACCAGGCTAGTCATGGCCAAGAACGTAGTCATGGCCTTGATAGTCATGGCCAAGATTGCCATGATGGCCATGACATTTATGCCCAAGTCACACAAGCCGGAACGAGAATACGAGAATCAGCTAGCCCAGTTCTTTCGAGACGCCGGTTGGGACGTTTTTCCCCGTCCCCATGTTCCTGGCGAACCAGATCTAATCATCAAGGAAGGAAGACTTGGAGTACGCCGCAGAGTTAAAACGAGCTCCCGAATCTCGTCGCGATCGGGTCGTCCCGTCACTTGCAGAAGCAATCCTTCAAGCACAAGCCTATGCTCGCGACATTCCTGCAGTTCGCCCCCTCGCCATCATTGCCTCGCCTCTACTCTCGCCCGCGATAGTCGCCCAGGCACTCGAGTTTCAACAGGCTTATGCCAGTGATGTTGCCGTCGGATTCTTTGACGATCGTGGCTTTCGCGTCTTCCGGGGACCAGGCCTTGAATCATTGAGTTCCTCGCCGCCAGAAATTCACCAGCGGCAATCCCCAATCCCAGAATTGCACTCTTACTCTCTGTTCTCGGACTTGGGGCAATGGATGCTCAAGGTGCTTCTGGCTCAACACATTGAAGCGCGATTCCTGCGCGCTCCCCGACTGAAGATCCACACTGCCTCCGAGTTGGCCTTGGCAGCCGGCGTTTCCCAGGTCAGCGCCTCGCGTCTCGTGCGCCAACTCGAAGCCGAGGGCTTCCTCGGCCGCTATCGAGACCAATTGGAATTGGTGAGAGTTCCGGATCTCCTTGAAGAGTGGCGAGCGGCCATACGCCGAGCCTTCAAGGAGATCCCCTGCCACTGGGTTATTCGAGGCCATGGCCCCAAACAATTCGAATCCGCGCTCCGAGATTATCAAGCCCGTCAACTTCGGCAGCCTTCACCCGAGATTTCCAGCAGCGGCAATTCACCCCGCGTTTGCCTGGGAAGCACCTCGTGCACCGGTGGGGAGACGACCTTGTGGTCACCCTGCGCGAAGTACTCCGAATGGCCGTCGGCCAGGTAGGAATCGTACCGTTCGACACCGAGCGTCTTAAGGGCCCGCACATATTCCGGGAGCGTCCTTGCGCTACCGAGCTGGGCGTGGAGGTCGTTGATGGCAGCTCCGCATGACTCAGGGCCGATGCGGGTCGCAAGGTCACATTCGCATGACTCTTCCATTCACTACACCTCAGCGGTTTAGCCGGCGCACAGGAGAGACAACCTAGGCAAAGAATCACGCCTTCTCGCGCGAAACCATTTCGGAGATCCTTTGGTCTTGCGCCACCAGCGGCCACTGTTTTCTCAAGGCCTCGTCCATCTAGCGACGTCCATCGATATGATGTAGAGGAACGACGGAGAGAAATAATTCAAGTGGAAACGTTGGCCACCCTCTTTGCGCGTTCCGAGTTGCACAAATCTTGGTCATTAACCGATACTCTGCCCAAGCCGCCGGGGTATAATTTTCTTCCAGGATGCTCAGGTCCCGTTACGCGCTGGTGGCGTATCTCAAGAATCCCGCAGGTGGGTTCGTGGAGAATCTTCGCCGCGAGTTGCATCCCGACCTTCCGCACTTGCCGGCCCACTTGAGCATTCTGCCGCCGCGTCTGCTCCAGGGCTCCGAGAATTCGGCATTGCAGGTTCTGGAGCGCATCTGCGGCGATGAAGAGCCGTTCGAAGTAACCTTGGGCGATGTGGAGACGTTCGTACCGGTCACCCCAACGATTTACATCCGCGTGCAGGACGGGGCCGCGTCCATGAGCGAACTTCATAGCAAGCTGAATACCGAAGCGCTGGCGTTCGAGGAAGAGTGGCCCTACATTCCGCATCTGACGATCGTAAAAATGAGCGGGGAACAGGCCGCCCGCAAGGCCTTTCATATCGCGCGCGAGCGCTGGGCTCACTATTCCGATAGCCGGCGCATCGTGTTAGAAAGACTGACCTTTGTGCGCGAAGACCTGGAAAATCACTGGGTTGATCTGGCTCCTGTCCCGCTCGGTCGGCGCCTGGTTTCTCGATAGCTCCCCGCGATCCTGCCGTAATCTGCTTTCCTGGTTACTTCACGCAGTTACTCCGGTCGGGCGCGCCTGGCGTAAGTACATATCCTCCCGTGTGTTGAAAAGGCCGGGGCGCGGCTGTAAATAAAGGGTAAGGCAAGTATTCGCCGATCCCGTCAAACACCACTTACGACGGGGTTTCAGGTCAGGAAGCGGGGAAAATAGATGCAGATCGGTGTGTACGGTGCGGGGTACTTGGGAACGGTGATTTCGGCATGCCTGGCAGATTTTGGCACTCCTGTTTCCTGCTGCCATCCCGATCGGTCGCGCATGGTCGAGATGGCTCAAGGCAACATTCCCTTCTTCGAGAAAAATCTAAAGGAAATCATCCGCCGCAACGTACGCGCGGGCCGACTGACTTACTCTACCGACCTTGAAATTTTCGCCCGCAGAACGCAAGTCATTTTCCTGGCCGAAGACAAAGCGGAGAATCTGGCCGACGTGGCCATGCGTATTACGCGGCTGGCGTCCAAGCCTCCGATCCTGACGATTGTGACCCCGGTTCCCGTGGGCACGGCGAACAAACTGGAAAAAAGCATTAAAGAAGCGGGATTGCAGGCCACGATCGTTTCACAACCAATGTTCTTCACCGATGGCTGCGCCGTCGAGGATTTCAACTGGCCCGATCGGATTATTCTGGGATCGACATCGCTCGAAGCAGTGCACATGCTGAAGCAGATTTTTCATCCTCTGGTGATGCGCGGTGTCCCGGTCATTGTTACCAACCAGGCGACTGCGGAACTGGTGCGCGAGGCTGCGACGGCGTTCGTGGCTACAAAAATCTCCTTCATCAACGAAGTCGCCGCGCTTTGCGAACGCGTGGACGCGGACGCGGTGAACCTGGCCCTGGCCCTCGGTCTGGACAAGAAAATTGCCCCGCGTTGCCTGCAGCCCGGAGCGGGCATGGGCGGCGTGTTCGCCGAATCGGACATGGACTCTCTGGTGGAGTTGGCGCAGTTGCATGGCGTGCCGCTGAAAGTGCTGAGCGCCGCGCGCGATGTAAATCATTATCTGGCCGATCACCTGGTCGACAAAATCTCTCTGGTATTGAATTCCGTCGAGAACAAGGAAGTCGGTATTCTGGGCCTGGCCTTTAAGCCGAATACAAATTCAGTCGCAGGATCGTCGTCGGTTCGGTTGGCCGAAACCCTGATTTCGAAGGGCGCGCGCGTTCGCGCCTACGATCCCGTGGCGATTCCGGAAGCCAAGATGCGGCTCAACGAATCAGTCCGATATTGCGATTCGGCTTACGCCGCCGCAGAAGGGTCCGACGCGCTGGTCGTCGGCACCGGTTGGCCGGAGTTCCGCGCACTCGATTTCGACCGCATCAAGCATTTGCTGAAGAAGCCGGTGATCGTCGACACGAAGAACCTGCTGGATTCGAGCCGTCTACGCGCCCTGGGATTCGAGTACGTCGGCGTGGGCCGCGGCTAAACTTACGTAGCGATGGCCGCCTCGGCTGTCTAAGCCAGGGCGAAGCCCGGCGCGTCATGGTTCCGGACCGCTGATCTCATTCCCGCTCGTTCCCTTTCGGAAATCGTCAAATCAGCGGCGGCCATCCCTTCACGCCAAGTCCTCTGACAGCACCAACTCCAATTGCTATAATCAGGAGGGTGGTGGGAATAGCTCAACTGGCAGAGCACCGGACTGTGGCTCCGACGGTTGCGGGTTCGATTCCCGTTTCCCACCCCAGATTCTCAACCGATTTTTCTGGCTGACGTCGCTGGCGCCATGATTCCTCCGAGCGTGGCGACGCCATTCCACGCTACTCAAATCACGGCCCCGTAGCTCAACTGGATAGAGCATCAGACTTCGGATCTGAGGGTTGGGGGTTCGACTCCCTCCGGGGTCGCCATTAAAAGCAGCATAAACACTGGCTTAAACTGTGCATTTTCCCATTTTGGCTGTTTTAGATGTGCTAATGGCTGTCCGACCGGTGACCGAAAATCAGGCTGCAACCCTGCCTGTGGAACTGCCCTTTGGCTGGTAGCCCAATCAGTCTAATTTTAGAGGGATTCGAATCGGGGTCGCCGAGGGTTACTCCGAAAAAAGGCCCTGCCAGGATCGCAGACTGGCAGGACCCGAAGCAGTGGAAAGAGCCCTAGCCACTGCCTGCGAACCCGCCGTGGAACGCGACGCAAACCAAGCTTTCGGCCAAAGAGTGGAGCCCCCTTGGCCTCGAAGCGCGGGACCGTTGCCCGCGACAACGGCGGTCAGTGAAAGAACTGGCACGCCATAGGACCAGCTGACAGGTGACTTCTGCTTCTGTGTCCGAAACAATGGCCCTCACGTAAAGCAACCCATTGTCATTCGGGCGAGGACGGCCAGGGCCATAACTCATTGCGGGGATTCCGCCCCGCGGCGTCGTGCGGTTTGTGAATCTGATGTTTTGACGGGTGAAGAGTGATCGGCGCCGATCAGTCTGGGGAAACCTGTGGAAAGCCACTGCCTGTAGCCAGGGCGAATAAACGGAAAACTCAGAAGTCTAAATTTTAGACTGATTAGACTTTCGTTCGCGCGCCGACGCACTTGTCGATAGGGGACTAAGATTTTTCGCCAATCAAAACAACGAATCCTAGCCGAACAGTTTCCTGCGCGAAATTCCCGCGAAACCGGCTAGCCCGCTGGCCATCAGCAGCAGGCTGGATGGCTCGGGAACGGGCAGCGGCGAAATCAATCCCGCCATGTCGTACGTGTACGGCAAGTTGGTGGCTGGATTCAAGCCGAAGCTGTAAACGGCTTCACCTTGAGCATCAATATAAAACCCGTTGAATCCCTCTAGCCCTACGACATCGGGAAAAACGAAGGTAAAGTCGGTATGATTGGGGCCAAGAAACGACATGTTAAGGGCAGAGCTGTCAAGATTCGGAATCACATATGTCTCGTTGAAAGAGTTCGCCAGTGTAAAGGAGAAGGCGGGCAACGTTGAACCCCCGGGTAGCGCAAACGCTGGCAGACTTATGTCCCAGCCCACGAGAGTTCCTGTCACTGTATTGATGGTCATCGTGCCTGTGGACTTCAGGCCATTGTTGGCGGCTCCGTCGTTGTATTCGAGTGTGACGTCAAAAATCGTTTGGGTGAAGCATAGGTTCGATCCGGCCAGAAAGACAGCAAGAACAATGCTTGTTTGAGGCTCAACATAATGTGTTCCCCTAACGTACTTTGCCAGGTGTAGCGGCGACGCTAACACTCGTCATCGATGGAGGTAACGACGTGCATATGAATTTTCTGTGAATTGTTCCGGCTCGCAGACTGGGTGAGAACAGGCGGTTCTCAACGCGGGTGTTGCATTTTGTTTCGTACTTGTTTTGCGATCTAGCCCACGATCCAGTTGATGTCTGCTCCTGGGATGCGCGAAGGCGAATGCAGGAGGATTACGACCTTGCAGCACGGAGTTGTTGGCAGATGCAAAACTAGTCGTGGAGAACAATGTTGAGAAGGGAACTGTGAATCTGCAATGCGTTGCCAGCCCGATAATCAACGAGCCCTAATTTCCTGAACTTATTCATGAAGAAATTGACTCGTCCGCGAGTTGTACCCACCATCTCTGCCAGAGTCTCCTGACTGATCTTCGGAATCTCAACTTCGGAAATTCCATCCTCGCCGAAACGAGCAAGCAGCAGAAGAACCCGAGCCAGCCGTTTCTCACTGGAATTGAACAGTTGGTCCACCAAATCCTCTTCGTAGCGAATGTTCCGTGTGAGCCTGCATTTTTCGAATATGTCGGAAAATGCAGGTTCCCGGTGGATCACTTCGAGCATGGATTTCTTGTGGATTCGCAATGTCGTGCAATCAGTCATGGCGGTCGCTGAGCAGATCCGGAGAAGCTGTCCCGTAAGGCAGCCCTCTCCGAAGAAGTCGCCTTCACGTAGAACCCCTACTGTCGCTTCTTTCCCGCTTTTCGACAGGACGGTGAGTTTTATTCTTCCTTTCTGTATGTAAAAAACAGCATCGGAGGATTCGCCCTGAGAAAAGATCGTCTGATTCTCGGTAAACACTGCGAGTGTCCTGCCAACGTCAACGGTCGAAAGGAAGGTCTGAGGATCGAAGTTTCGGCGCTCCTTAATGCTGCCACGAATGCAGTCCGGGAGACGAACGCGGTTCACTCGCAAGTCATCCAGTCCCCCATCGTTGCTTCGCTCAGAACACGTCGCATTTCTTCTTAGCAATTTTGGGTTCCCCCCAGCAAGTCAACAAAATGGAAAGCACTTTGCGACGTCAAAGCCGCCGACAATTCGGCGTGCTGGCGAAATATTGGCCGCCGAAAAATGAACAGGGTGGCAGAGAGCGCATCGCGCGACTGTTCTGCGATGATCTCGCCATCTAAGTGGAGCGTTTCCCTTCTTGATACCTGTTCCGTTGCTGTTGTCGGACAGACTGCAAGAAATCATGGGCTTCTTCTTCGCCGCATTTTCTGCGGTCTGCCACGAGTTCCTTAGCTTGTTCTAGGGTCAGTGTCGTCAAGCTGGGATGAGAATACGGCTTTTTCTCTTGGTCTCGCGATTCCATACAATAGCGCTCCTTTCGATGCCAATAGCTACGCTGACTTATGCATCTCGTTCATTTAACTCTCCATCGATTGCGTTCGCTGCGCGTCCACCTCGTCAGCGATGGTCATGACGTCGGGTAGCAGCAAGCTGAACGCCGGTAGCCCCGATTGTGCTGCAACGTCCCGAACAGAGTCACCTGAAGTATTCGTGACTCGTGCGCCAGAATTGCGGGGCTGTAGCCCTGGATAAAGCGCAGCTTGCCATGGGCTATCGCGGTGTCGGAGGAGACTGCATCGCTGTCCTTCGTGGTCGTGCTCGGCCTGCTCAGTCGCACGACCAAGTCTTCTAGCAGCTTACGAAGATGTCGAGTGCGGTCATCGTCGCTAACGGAAAGGCGGCTAAGTTCTTTCGCCTGTTTTACCCGCACCAACCAGTGTTCGATGATGCGGGGACCACGGCGCTGCAGTAAAGCGCCCACTCTTTCTTTTGCCGACCGGGCTGCAGGCTTGCGGGCAATCATCTTTTCGCGGATGAGCTCTGCGAATACCTGGATTTTGAAAGGTTTTACTGTGATTGCATCCGCTTCGAGAATGATCGCGTTCATGACACTCCGCGCGTCTGGATAGCCGCTGACTAGCAGCGTAAGGGCATTCGGTTGGGAGTAGCGCATCGCTGTGACCACCGTGAAACCATCACTAGGGTTCGCCATGTGCAGGTCGGTACGAGAACGTCGAAACTCTCGGTAGCGATGTGTCTCAGAGCTTCGGTCACGCTGAGGCTGCGACGACTTGAAATCCATTGGACTTATGCGCCGCCGTCATCCTCTCGCGAACGACTGATCATCCTCCACAAGCAGGAGCCTATGGGCGATTTCCCGGAGAGTCATAGGGCCCGCCTCGTGCAAACCATGTTTTTATGAGTCGCATCCACGCCATCGCAGGTTGCGGATTCTCCATGCGGAAGAAACTAGAAACTGATGTACTGCACCGTACAATACGGTTGGGCATGATTGTTGTATGTAGGGACATGGCCTGGTGCCTGTCGTTCGTTTCCTTACAAGGTGTAGACCTTCAACGAGGAGGCCGCGACGTCCGCACATACTCACTGAGCCTCTGAAATCATGATGGTGACAACCGGACTGAAGAGCCGAGCCTCTCATGCTGGCAGTGACTGCAAAGACCCTCATCTCCTGAAATGGCGAGGCGCATCGCCCGACCACATCACAACAACCAGATAACTAGCCGGCTTCAAGGTTAATCATGTTCAGGCCCTAATCTGTGTGGGTTGGGGAGAGATTGGCGCAGAGCCACGTTCGGGGAGGAGGGCCGCTGGGACTTGAAGGCTCTGCGCAAGACTGCCCAGCTACAGCAAGCTATTAATATTAATAATGAGCGAGGGCCCATCTGTCGATCGGAAGATAAGCTTACAAACGTCGGGAGATCGCTGACGAAGCAAAGGCCGCCTCGAACCACGATCTACGATGCTTGGCGGGTTTGACCGTTCAAAATACCCGTCTCGAGAGCGTACCGGACAATTTCGGCTCGGGTATGTACACCAAGCTTCTCTCGAATGCGCGCTTTGTAAGTCTCGATCGATTTTCGGCTTATTTTCAGATGGGAGGCGATTTCCACCAGAGTGTGGCCGTAGGCAAGCAGTTTCAGGACTTGTTCTTCGCGCTGGCTTAGTACTTTTGTTCCGGACTCTGCCTGCCGCGCGAGTAGCTCGAATAGCTCGTCGCTTAACGTGCGATCAATAAATCTGCGGCCGCGGGAAGCGGCGCGGACTGCACTGAATAGCTCTCGAGGGGAGGCCGTCAGCAGTACGTAGCCGAGCACCCCAGCGGATAACAGCAATCCCAGGTAGGCATGATGGGTCTCACGGCCGAGAATCGCGATTCCGGAACGCGGAGCCTCTTTGCGAATAAGGCTGATCAGCTGTACACAGCCTGGCCGCGCGCCTTCGGCCAGCACGATGATTACGTCGGCCTTCAGCTTACTCGCTAGCTGCACCGCGTCTTTGCTGCCGCCATCCCCCTTCACCTCGAATCCCGCTTCTGAGGCCAGCAGGTGTTTTAAGCCCAGGCGAGAGATTGGTTCGTCGCTGATAACCAGCAGGGTAATTACTTTCATTAAAAGACAAATAAATGGCCAACGGCGGCTGCAAATATCACATCCCTCATTCGAAGGTCTGCCGGGCCAAGGTTGACAGTTCCCTTAATGCACGGGCGCCTCACTCTGCCAAGCCACTCACCGTATGGAATAGCTTGCGGAAGGGAAAAGCAGCGAGCATCCGACAGTCGGATTCTGAGCCCGCTCCCATCCTTCTTCAACAACAGCAACTCCACAGTTATGGGCTTAGTCATAGAGATACCTTCAGCCAGAGGAATAAGCTAGTAGGCTTTGGCAATTACTTGGTAACACAAAGGTGGATGCTTGTAATGCTTTAGTTTAGGACCCTCGCGCCGATGGTAGCTGAAGCCTCGCCATCATTTGGACCAGCTCGGCGATTGAGTTCGCCTGCATCTTTTCCATGGCGCGACTGCGGTGACACTTCACTGTGTTTTCTGCGGTCCCAATTTGAGCCGCGATCTGTTTGTTGAGCAAGCCGGAGACCACCATGGTGACGACCTCACGCTCTCGCGGACTCAACAATTCGAACCGCTCCCGCAGCACCGCAAGATCCGATTCTTGTTGGCGTCTGCTCCGATCCCTTTCCAGCGCCACCTGGATCGCATCCAAAAGGTCCTGGTCGCGAAATGGCTTGGTGAGAAACTCCACCGCGCCCGCCTTCATGGCTCGCACGGTCATCGGGATGTCCCCGTGTGCGGTGATGAAGACGATCGGAATCTGAACCTTGGCGTCAGTCAATTGACGCTGGAAGTCGAGCCCGCTGATTCCTGGCAACCTGATGTCGAGGACGAGACAACTAGGGCCGCCATTCGCAGGCTTGCTTGCCAGGAACTCTTGCGCGGACGCAAACAGTTCGACTTGCAGACCCACCGATCCGATCAGGCGCTTGATCGCGCGCCGCACCGAGGGATCGTCATCGACAACGAAAACGATGGAGTCCGCTTCGGTCATACAGCACCCGCATCAGCACTCAGCAGAGTGGACTCGAACTGTTCCCCACCGGAATTGGGAACGGCTCGCAAACGACCGCCATGGAACTCGATAATGGAGCGGCTGATCGACAATCCCAGTGCAGTGCCCGGCTTGGTAGTAAAGAGCGGTTCAAAGGTACGGTCCGGTTGCTCCGGGTCAAAACCTGTTCCGGAACCCCGTACTTGGACAACCACCGCGGGAGCGTCTCTTGCCGACTTGATACCAAGCTTCCGTGGCCCGTCATCGAGAGGACGCATCGCGTCGACACCGTTCATGATGAGGTTGGTTAGCACCTGCTGAAGCTGCACCCGGTCGCCTCGCACGAGTGGTAGATCAGTTGAAAGATCCAGCCGCATGGTAACACCGTTTCCGGTAGCCTGATTCGGAACGAGATATGCGGCTTCCTGAATCACCTCGTTGAAGTTCCATTCAATCCAGTTGGATGCGCACTTTTTTTTAACAGCGCGCGAACGCGGGAGATGACAGCGCTTGCCCGAGTTCCCTCCCGATTTCTGCACTCGCCTCCGCACCTTCCTGAGGTTGGGCGCTTGAGTATCGAGTTGGCGGAGTGCAAAAATTGCCGGCTGTCACCACGGCGCTCTGCGGCGGTTGACTCGGTGGCGATTGACGTAACCACTTCTCCCAACGATAACACGCGGGTAGCGTGAGCCAGCCCCGCCTGCGACTCTTGGGGTACCTCCTCGACCCGCTGACGGTCGGCGATTTCCGGTCGCAATTCTTCATTGCTGGTAGTAAGTTGTCTGGTTCGCTCGCATATCAAGATCCACCTATCAACATGGACATACCAAACGGGCGAACTGCCGTCTGGCGCAGGGGTTCGGGCTGGGATAGAATTCAGCTTCGCCTTTTCTGGCACATGCAACGCGTCTTCCATTTCGGCGGATCTTCGCCCCAACTGGGTCCGCTTGAGGAACGCTTGCTCGAAGCCCTGTGGGAGCGAGGAAATGCGACGGTTCGCGATTTGGTGAACGGCGCTTGCCAGGACTTGGCCTACACGACGGTGATGACGACGCTCGACCGTCTCTTCAAAAAGAAACTGTTGTCGCGCGAAACAGACGGCCGGGCCTTTCGTTACGCGCCCCGATTCACCCGGGAAGAACTGCACCGTCAAGTCGCGGGCGAAGCCTTCCGGCAATTAATGGACGCGAGCTCTGTCTCATCGTTGCCGCTCTCGTATCTGGTGGATGTCCTGACCGAGCGCGACGAGCAATTACTCAATCACCTTCACCAGGTCGTCGAAGCCAAGCGCCGAGAGTTGCGCGGTAGCGAATCGCGCCGGGGCGAAGCTCCGAGTAAGAAACCAAGTCAGAAACAGGATACAAAGATAAAGATTTAAAGATAAAGACCCAGTAAGGACACAGCCTGATGTTTGCCGCCCGCGGCATCGCCGTCTCACTCTCCGTATTCGTCATCGTCTACGGCATCGTGTCGCTCGCCGTGTCCCTCTGCTGGCGCGCAGGTCAACGGCATAGCCGCCCCTACCCAGTTCGCCGCATCGCGGATCTCCTGTTTGCCATGCGAATGTTTCCGCTGGTCACAGCGGCGGTGATCACGGCTGCCTTCACCGTGCCTTCTTTTCTTCTGCTGGAGCCGCGAGCGATCGATGAGCCCCTGGGATACGTTCCGCTAGTCCTGGGGATCGGCGGCGCGTTGCTGGGAATTCTTGGAATCGCGAACGCCGGTATTGCGCTCCGCAGCGCTTCTCGCCAGATCTCGCGATGGACGAGCGCAGCCCAGCCAGCCGAGTCCTGTGGTGCGGTTCCTGTGATTCGAATTTCTCCGGTTTCGGCAATCACCCTTCCAGCAATGACGGCCGCCGGCATCCTCCGTCCCAGGGTGTTGCTGTCAGGCGCGGCAGAATCTCTGCTGACAGCCAACGAATTGCAGACGGCATTGAATCACGAGGTCGCGCACGTGCGCCGACGCGACAATTTGAAGAGACTTCTGCTGCGATTGGTGGCATTTCCAGGCATGAAGAATTTGGAAGGCGCATGGCTCGAAGCCACCGAGATGGCGGCCGATGACGCTGCCGTTTCCAACGCCTGCGAGGCGCTTGATCTGGCCGAAGCGCTGATCAAACTTTCGCGGCTAACGCCCCTTGAACCCTCCGCCGTTTTGACCGCCGCCTTGATCCACAGCCCCGCTTCTGTCATGAACGCGCGCATTGAGCGTCTGATCGCGTGGAGCGACGAGCGTCTCGTCTCGTTACCAAGATTCTCTCCGCGCTATGGACTGGGCGCAGCTCTCGCCACACTCGCGCTATTCGCGATGACGTACAGCCAGTTGCTGGCGGGCGTGCACACTGCCACGGAATGGCTGGTGCGGTAGTTCACTGCCTCACTTGCTTTCCCGATCCGGAAACGACCCAGCAGGCGGGATCAAAAAAAACCTCGGGCTTTTCAGCTAGGCCAGTTTGCGGGCGAATTTCATATCCTGGTACATGTCTTCGTTTATGTCGCCTTCTTTTTCGTATTCCACCGCCACGAGCCCGGCAAACTTCTGTCGGCGCAGTTCATGCATCACTTCAGGAATCTTCGAGATCCCTCTTCCGAGCAGCACATTCACTTCACCGTCCAGGGCTTGAACGTCTTTGAGATGCACCAGTTTCAGCCGTCGTCCCAATTTGCGTACTCCGTCAACCGGGTCATGACCGCAGGATGCGAAGTGTCCTACATCGGCGGTAGCGCCCACCGTTTGGGAAAGGCCGGCGAGAGCTTTCAGAACGTCATCCGGACTCTCGTAGGCGAACCTCTCGCCTTTGAAGTAATGGTTGTGGATTCCAAAGGTCAAATTTTCCTGGGTAAAGCGCCGATCAATTCGATTAAGAATGCCGTCAGTGGCATCCCCCGTTACATTGTGCGCCCCCAGTATCGTGGCCAATCGGATAGCGGTTTCGAGGTCGGCATCTTCTTTGATGGTCGCCGAGTAGTAGGACACGCAACGTATTCCGGCTTGATCGAATTTTACCCGAGCCGTATGGCACAGATCGTCGGTGGGGTGGTTCATCAGCATGAACTCGCCGCGGGACATTTCGATTTCCCGCACCCCGAGCGCGTTCAACTGGACGATCATCTGGTCCAGAGACAGATTGCGGTAGCTGTAGGTGCCAATGCCAACGTTGAGTCTGGTTGATGCGTGCGAAGGGATTGCGGTCGCGGTCAGACCGGCGGCAAGCGTCTTTACAAAACTTCTTCTCGTGATTGAAATTGCCAGGGGCATTGACCTATCTCGCCTCTCAGCAGCGCGGGTAGAAGGCCTTATTTCAAGGCAGTGGACGGGACGTCACATCGGCATTCGACAACCGCATGGTCCATTTGATCGCTTCGGTAATCATCTGCTGAAATTCCGGCTTGTCCCAGTTCGCGTCAACGTGGCCAAGCGAGGTGTAGTAAACCCGTCCCTTGCCATACATCTTCGCCCAGGTCACCGCGAAGTCGCCATCGCTGCGGTGGACATTCTTGTTCTTCAAGTCGAGCTTGCTCACGTTGAGGCCCGCGAATAATTTCTCATCTGGTAAATCTCGTCGCGGAGCACAAAGGAGCGCGGAAATTGCTGCATGCCCGGAAAACTTGGGTCTTCCACAATGATGGGCGCATCGAAGGTTAGCCACGGGTGCTCGTCGTAGTAGCCGCCGATCATGTCTCCATACTCCGGCCAGCCCACAAACGTAATGGCGGCGCTATGGACTCCAATGAAACCCTTGCCATCGTCGTGGATGGAGGAGATGAAGTCGGCTTTTTGTTGGGCATCCATTTCAAGGTCACCGCCGGTAAAGAAAAGCACGGCATCGAAATCGTTCAAGTTCTTGGCGTTGTATTCCAACTTCTTCTTGGTTAGCGCTTCGCAGTCGGTGCGAAGCGTGGTACTCCACAATCCGGTCTCTCTGCCCAGCCGTTCAATCGTGGCCATGGCATGGGACACTGCCTCGTGCCGGTATCCTTTTTCTTCGCCAATTACCAGGAGTTGCTTCGGAGATGCAGCGGACTGAGCCGGGGCCGAGGGCTGCGCGACGCAAACATTACAAAGCGCGACAGTCGTTACCGCAACAGTCGTTACGAAGAAGGCAAGCCGTAAGTGCGCAATGGTTTGGCCGATCACCAGCGCGAAGCTTACGGCGGTGCAACCGGCAAGTCAATCACCACAGCGTGCGGAGTGGGCGGGATCTGACAACGGCCTGCTTGCCGGCCTATTCACAAGTCGACTTAGAAATTCACCCGGACGCCCAACTGTGCGGCGAAGGGAATACCCACCGTCGTGCCTGGCCCGAAGAAGTCGCCCAGGCCGCCGGCCGGGATTTCCAGTTGCTGGAAACGGGTGACGGGAACTTGCTCGCCCAGGGCGCAGGTCGGAAAATCAAGGCAAATCGTTGTGGCGTTGCCGGATGCGATATCACTGGGAATCAGCGGGAGAGCGGCGATATTCGCCACGTAGTTTGCGCCGGGATTGTTGCGGTTGAAGAGATTGAAGAACTCGGCGAAGGGACGAACTTCCCAGCGCTCGCCGAACTTGAAAGGGCGCGTGACCCGCAGATCCATCTGAATGTAAGGTGTGCCGCGGAAGGCATCGAGGGCGGTGGGCACTCCGTTGACCGAGATGCGGTGGCTATTGTCAGCCGTCGTGATGGTGATCGGTCGGGCGGATTCGGCTTGAAACATAGTGCTCAGTTCAAAGCCGCCGGGAAGGTTGACGGTGCCCGCCAGCACGAAACGGTGCCGAACATCTTCGCCGGACGGGCCATAGTCGCCGGGCCCGAACGGGTCTAGAGCATTGCACACTCCGTTTACGTAATCGAATAATTCGCCCAGCACGCATCCCCAGGTTTGCGCTTTGGAAAATGTATAGTTCGCGACCAGGTCGAAGCGTTGCGACACATTGCCTTGCAGGTGAAGCATCAGCGCGTTGTAGCTGGAGCGATTGTCGGATTTGAAGAGCTTTACGTTGGGCACGACGCTTTGCTGGTCGGCGTCGTAAGTTGGATCTGAGGCAGGAATCAGCGGAGTGAAAAGATTGGTGTCGCTGGTGTAGCTGTAGGCGCGATAGCCGTGATTGCCTTGCTCATGCGTATAGTCGGCGCTCAACGCCCAGTGCGCATTGAAAGCATGTTGCACTCCGCCCGTGATGTGGATGGCGTAGGGCGTTTTGTAATTCGAATCGACGAGGTTGCCAGTCGCCCCGGCTCCGCCCTGAAGACACCCAGAGCCGGTGAGCGCGTAGGCGCCGCTGGCGCCGGTCAGAGTACACCCGCCGGTTACGAAGTTCGACGAGTTGACACCCTGGAACGCCGTGCCCCATCCATTCTGCGCCAGATCGTTATAGAAGAGGCCGAATCCGGCGCGCAGCACGGTTTTGCCGCTGTCGCCGGGAGAATACGCGATTCCCAGGCGGGGCGCGAACTGTTTGCGATAGTCGTGGGGCGCGCTGGGCTCGAGAGGAATCTGCAGGCCTTGCAAGGTAGGGAATGCAGCGTCCCGTGTCTGGCTCCGCCCCGACGCGGTGAGCAAACCAAACGTGGTCTGATAGCGCAATCCGTAGTTGACCGTGAGATGCCGGGACAGCCGCCAGGAATCCTGCGCGTAGAGACCGAGACGCTGCACATTTTGCGAAAAGGTACCATCGCTGGCGGGAGTGGTCGACGCTCCGTTCGCGTAGTCGATGGGAAACTGCGCCAGATTCGGGGCATTCAATGTATAGAAGGTCGGATCGTTCGGAAACGAGTAGAGCGTTTCCTGATTTCCGGGAAACGCCCCCGCCAACACCGGCTCGTGAATGAAATTCACGCCGAACTTGAACGACTGATCGCCGCTAGCATGGCCAAGCTCGTAGCGGAGCTGATATTTTTCCTGGTTGCGCAGCGAAGGAAATAACGTGATCGGCGTGGCGAACTGGTTGTCGCCATAAGTCTCGAAGCCAGACACCGTCAGTGTCGTCGAACTGAAGGGAAAGGCGAGCGCGAAGCCCAGCGTGGAATTGCGGATCTGAGTCAGGTGTAATAAGCTGGCATCGAAAACGAATGTACCCAGCCACGTCGCACTGAAGGCATAGGCGTTGCTGATCACGCTGTTCCCATAGTTGTTATGCGTGGTCAATCCGGTAGATGGCAACGTCCCTTGTGCCACCAG
>Ga0210406_10000802_pt1 | contig 41021 bp, 29 predicted proteins | sample IncBWC30MmetaG_FD_155454 | JGI IMG/M metagenome (GOLD analysis project Ga0210406, IMG submission 155454) | Forest soil microbial communities from Barre Woods Harvard Forest LTER site, Petersham, Massachusetts, United States - Inc-BW-C-30-M | ecosystem: Environmental > Terrestrial > Soil >... | reverse complement strand
CGGCAGGAAATACGCCGTTCCATAGACTACGCCCCAAAAATTGATGTCCATCAACCAGCGAAAGTCTGCCACCGAAATCTCCTCAAAGTGCCCCAGCAACGCCACTCCCGCATTATTGAACAGCACCGTCGACCTCCCGTGCTGCGCCTCCACGTCTTCCGCGAATCTCTTCACCTGCCCTTCTTCTGCTACGTTCACGATGTGCCGCGTCACTTTGCCTTTCGCTGCACCCAGCAAGCTCACGGTTTCCGCCAGTCCCTGCTCGTTCACGTCCGCCAGCGCCAGCGCTGCTCCCCGCTCCGCCAGTTGCTGCGCCAGGCATCTCCCCATCCCCGACCCCGCGCCGGTCACCACCGCAACGCTTGCGCTCCAGTTCCACATCGCTTTCACCCTCGCGGCGGGATTTCCGCCGCTTGCTTGAGACGTCCGCATACTTTCCTGAACTCGCGATCAGCGCGTGCATCACATTGCTTGCACTTTGTTGTCCAGTGGCGAGACCCGTACCAGATTCTTGCCGGCGCGCTTGGCCTCGTACAGCATCTCGTCCGCCTTGCGTACCAGCGCCGTGAAGTCCTGCAACCCGTTTCCAGAGAATCCCGCTAGTCCAAAACTCGCTGTTACGCTCACGCTCTGCCCCTGCAACGGAAACGACAGCGCCGCAAACTGCTCGCGGAAATGGTTCACCGTCACTTCCACTCCCGCCGCTTCGGCGTGCGTGATCACCAACAGGAACTCATCTCCGCCCAGCCGTCCGCAAATATCCGAGCTTCGCGTATTTTTCCTCAATACCGCCGCGAAGGTCTGCAGCACGATATCCCCGGCGTCGTGCCCGAACGTATCATTGATCACCTTGAAGTTATCGATGTCCCCCACGACTACCCACAACGCAAACCTGTGCCGCGCCGCTCCTTGCAGCTGCCTCAGTGCCCACTCCTCAATCGCGCGCCGGTTCGGCAATCCCGTCAGAGGATCCGTCCGTGCCGCCTCTTCCAGCTTCAAACTCTTTGCCGCCAGTTCCCGATTCAGATCGATGATCCTCCGCCCCACCCCCATCCGCGCCAGCATTTCCCCGGGATCAAACGGCTTGGTCAGGTAATCGTCCGCTCCCGCCTGCAAGCCCTTCACTACGCTTTCTTTCTCCTTCTTGCTGGTCATCAAGATCAGGTAGGTGTACGGCCTCGTCCGGTCCTCTCGTATCCTCTGACAGAGTTCCAACCCCGACAGATCCGGCATCATCCAGTCCGTCACCACCATGCACGGCGAATGTTCATGAAACATTTCCAGGGCTTCCGCGCCATTGGTCGCAAACAGCAGCGAGTACGGCTCCATGGTCAACAATTGCTCTACGAGTTTCCGGTACACCGGAGAGTCGTCCACGACCAGCACCTGATATTTGCCGCCTGTTTGGGTCATGCCTGTTTGCCGTTCTTTTGGGGTCCCCTGACCTACTTGTCCTCAATTTAGCAGAACCAGGCGGCCCTGCTGATTCGGTGCTTTTCTCAGCCGCGAAAGTGACACCTGCTCGCTCTGGTTTACTCATCCGATGGCGTCACTTCTTTGATACTAAACGGCCTCTTCTTTCAGTTTGATGCCAGGTTGCATCCCTGCCAGCGCCCGGTATAACGCCACCACCCGCTCGTTATAGTGCTCCAGCTTGAATTGACTCTCGATCCTCCGGCGCGCCGCTTTTCCCATTTCCTGGCTTTCCTCTCGATGCTGGTAGCACCACAGCATCGCCTCGGCCAGCGCGTCCACATCTCGCGCCGGCACCACAAGGCCCTCTTTCCCGTTTGTCACGCATTCCAAAGCACCCGTTTTGTCGGTCGCCACCACCGGCAGTCCCGAAGCCATGGCCTCCAGCAGTACCTGCGCCAGGCCTTCATTCGGCGACGGTTGAACGAACAGAGTCGCCTCCCGATAACAGCGGACTACCTCACGCACCGGCAGTGCTCCTAGCACCCGCACTCCGCAGTCCATATATTTCGCCAACAACGATTTCATCTGCAGCTTCACTTCTCCCACCAGCACGAGTTCGGCACTCGTCAAACTTAACCGTTTCCACGCTTCGAGCAGATAACTCACGCCCTTAGCAAATTCCAGCCTGCCCACATAACAAACACGAAATGCGGGCGCCGTCCGAACCGCAGGACTCGGAGAAAAGAATTCGGTGTCCACTCCCGTTTGCACCACCACCGTCTTTTCCCCGTAACCGTACTCCACAAAGCTTTCTTGCGCCACTGCCGATGGCACCACAATCCGGTCGCACTCTGCAAACTCCCGCTCCATCCGCTCGAGCAGTCTCTCCGCGAAGTTTCCACTGCCATCGCCGCCATTCACGCCAAACCGCCGGCACTCCTCCAGGTCTACTCTCTTCCAGTGCCGCGGATGACGCGCCGCGTTCTCCACCAGCGTGACCGCGCCTTTTCGTTTGGCGGCGCGCAAGCTCACCAGACAAAGTGCTGTGCAACCGTGGAATATCGTGCAGCGAGCGATCTTTTTTGACAGCAACCGGTCTGCCAGCCAGGCGCTCGACGTCACTGGCGGCCGCGGTTGTACGCTCCCTGGCAAACGCCGCCAGATTCCCCAGACCACTCGCTTCAACAGGGTATAAGCAGGAAAACTCCTCACCCTTTCAAGTGCCCCGTTCCCGTTAGGTTCCTGAATCTCAACGTACGGAACGAACTCCAGCACCTGCCGCAACATCCCCGCGGATAACAGTTTCGCCGTTAGGGTTTTCTGGTACGGTGCAGCGCCCAGCGCAAGCGTTACCGAGACGGGATCGGTGGGTATTGGCATATCAGCTGGGCTTCAAGCCGCCGCACCGGCAATGTCGCGATACAACGCAATCATCCGTTGATTGTAGTGATCCAGCGTAAACTGCCTCTCTATCCTCGCTCGCGCCGCTCGACCCATCGCGCGCGTTTCATCCCCGTGCTCGTAACACCATTGGATCGCTTCGGCCGTCCTCTCAACATCTCGTGCCGGCACAATGAAGCCTTCCTTCCCTTCGCTCACACAGTCGCACGCACCCGATAGCTCGGTGGCCACCACCGGCAACCCCGTCGCCATCGCTTCCAACAGCACTTGCGCCAGCCCTTCGTTCACCGAGGGAAAAACGAACAGGTCCGACTCGCGGTACAGTTCCACCAGCCTTTGCACCGTCAGGAAACCCGTGGCACGCACGCTCGAATCCGCGTGAGTCGCCAGCAGCTCTCTCATCTCCGGCCGCACCTCTCCCGCCAGCACCAGTTCCGCGTTCGCCAAGCCTAACCTTTTCCATGCCTGCAGCAGATAGCCCGCGCCCTTGGACAATTCCAAGCGACCCGCGAAGCACACACGAAACAAGCGCTTTCCTTGCGGCTCCACCTGCTGCGGCCGTGGCGAAAAAAATTGTTCGTCCACGCCGGGAAAAATCATGGTCGTCTTATCGGCCAAGCCAAACTCCGCGAAGCTGCCACGCGCCAGGTTCGAAGGCACCACGATGCGATCACAGATTTCGTACTCGCGTTCCATGCGACGAATCAGCGCTGTTGGCAACAACGGGCTGTACTGGCTGGGTTTGATCTCGAATCGCTCGCATTCTTCCAACGGTGCTTTGTGAAAATGCCCCGGGTGGCGCCCCGCGTTTTCCACCAAAGTCCGCGCGCCTTGACGTTTCGCCGCCGGCAAACTCGCCAGCGATTGCCCCATCCATCCGTGAAACACGCTGCAAGGTGGGATCCAGTGTGACCACAGCTCGTCCCTCATCAACACGGTCACCATCACTGGTGAGCTCGGGCGCCAACCCTTCGGCAAGCTCCGCCACGCGCCCCATAGCACTCCGTTGACGATTCGGTTTAAAGGGAATCGCTTGATCCCTTGCAGCGAACCATTACCGTTGGGATCTTGAATTTCCAGGTAGGGATTGGACGTCAATAGTCGCCGCAGCATTCCTGCGGCCAGCAGACTCGCGGCAAGAGTCTTCTGCCAGGGGGCCGCTCCCACCGCCAACGTCACGGTAACGTTGTCTCGCTCCATGGCGAATATCCTAATCCGAGATTTGGACTTTGACTCGGATAATCCTTTTCGCGCGGTTTTTCTCGCGATTTAGCCCTCAGCTCTTTTCGCCATGCACCAGCAGAGCGCCTTCCGCCTTGAACGCCCGCAACTGCGCCGCATCGCGGAACCATCGGCCGGTGTATATTTCCGGCGATGGCGACGGGTCCACCACTCGCTCGTGCGCCACTTCCGTGAAGCCAGATCCGCTGAACCGTTCCACCCATTCGTCTGCCAACAGTAAATGAGTCTTCACCGCTAGTAACGCGCCCCACTGGTGGCAATGCGGGTTGTCTCGATAGTAGTTGATCAGCATCCAGAACTTGCCGCCCGGCCGCAGCACACGGGAAATCTCCTTCAATCCCGCCGCTGGGTCAGGCCAGTAGTATCCCGACTCCACCGAGATCGCCTGCGTAAAGAAATTCGCTTCCCACGGTATCTCGCCCACTTCGCCTGTCACGTACAGCACATTGTCATATTCTGCGCTCGTCCGCCGCGCTACGCGGACCATCTGGTCAGACACATCCATCCCCACTACTCTTCCTTCCAGCACCTTTTCTGCGATCCGCCGCGAGAGCCAGCCCGACCCGCAGCCAACGTCCAGCACATTGTCCCTGGGCTCCAGGCGCATCATCTCCAACACCGGCAGCGTGATCGGCAGGTGGTCTTGCTCCATGCCTTCGCCACGCCCAGCTTCCGCCCAGCGATTAAATTCCTCGCGTAGATCTTGCGTGTTGGATTCGGTCATGGTCCTAAAGGCCCGCGCGATTTACTTTCCGCGGGCGTCCATAAGATGACCTCAGAGTATCAAACAGTGCGTCCGCAGGCAGTGCAGAAGTGCGCTCCGGGATACGCGAACGTTCCGCATTGGCAGCAGAACCGTCCGCCGGCCGGCACCGCAACCAGCCTAACCGGGGTATACGGCTCCGAGGTGCACGCCCAGACGAGGGCAATGAACCAACCGATCACCGTCCATCCCAGAAACAGGTTTACGAGAATGATCCCGGCAGCGTCGCGCTTATCTCGTCCAATGATCGTTGGCAGGAAGTACAGCAGAGTCAAGCAAAGCAGGGTCAGCAAAGTGCACCCCTTTCGCCACAGCCTCGGCGCAGCGGACACCCCCGCGCGCCTGTACTGGCTGATACGCAGACACCCCCAAGAATGTTTCCACACACGGGAACTCCGCCCGACGATGAAGCCGAAACGGTCCCTGAGGGAGGGGTTTGCTCATTCTGCAATGTAGCGCTAGCTATAAGGCTGGCTCTTTGTTGCGGTTGATCGCCGCGGTAAAAGGCAGCGCGATATTGCGGACGTGCCGAGGACTACGCTCCCGCGCCCTGCACCTTCGCCAGCAGCTCCACGAATTTCTGCTGCCGTTCCGCCTGATCTTTCCCGCCCTCAGCCTCCGCCAACTGCGTAATGTTCATCGAGCAGAACTTCGGCCCGCACATCGAACAGAATTTCGCTTCTTTGTAGAAATCATCCGGCAGGTTCTCGTCGTGCATCGCCTTGGCCGTCGCCGGGTCCAGCGACAACTCAAATTGCTTGTTCCAGTCAAACAAGAACCGTGCATAGCTCAATGCATCGTCGCGATCCCGCGCTCCCGGACGCCCGCGCGCCACGTCCGCCGCATGCGCCGCAATCTTGTATGCAATCACGCCCTGTTTCACATCATCCGGATTCGGCAGCCCCAGGTGCTCTTTCGGCGTCACGTAGCACAGCATCGATGCGCCATACCACCCAATCATCGCCGCGCCAATCGCGCTGGTAATGTGGTCATAGCCTGGCGCGATGTCCGTGACCAGCGGCCCCAGCGTGTAGAACGGCGCTTCGTAGCACCATTCCATTTCCTTATCCACTTGCTCCCTGATCTTGTTCATCGGCACGTGGCCGGGGCCTTCAATCATCACCTGGACATCGTGCTCCCAGGCCTTCTTCGTCAGCTCTCCCAGGACCTTCAGCTCGGCGAATTGCGCTTCATCGCTCGCGTCCGCCAGGCATCCCGGACGCATGCCATCTCCCAGCGAAAAGCTCACGTCATGCTTCTTGAAAATTTTGCAGATGTCGTCGAACCGTTCATAAAGGAAATTTTGTTTCTTGTGGTGCTCCATCCAATGCGCCATCAGCGACCCGCCACGCGACACGATGCCTGTGATTCGCTTCCGCACCAGCGGCACCTGCTCCCGCAGCACTCCCGCGTGGATGGTCATGTAGTCCACGCCTTGCTCTGCCTGTTCCTCGATCACTTCCAGCATCAGTTCCGGGGTCAAGTCCTCCGGCCGCCGCACCCGTGAAATCGCCTCATACACCGGCACAGTGCCAATCGGCACCGGCGAGGCGTCGATGATCGCCTTGCGGATTTCCGGAATGTTTCCTCCGGTCGAAAGGTCCATCACGGTATCGGCACCGTAATGCACGCCGTGGTGCAGCTTCTTCAGCTCTTCGTCGATATCCGAATTGGTCGACGAGTTTCCGATGTTCGCGTTGATCTTGCACTTGAACGCAATGCCAATCCCCATCGGCTCTAGATTGCGGTGATGAATGTTCGCGGGAATGATGGCGCGCCCTCGCCCTACTTCGCTGCGCACCAGCTCCGGCTCCTGCTTCTCGCGCCTGGCGACGTACTCCATCTCCTCGGTTGTCACACCGAGCCGCGCCAGGTGCATTTGCGACATATTCCGGTTCCCGTTAGAACCTGCCTGGGCCGCTTCCCGCTTTTCAATCCAGCCATCGCGCAACGCCATGTCTTCCCCCTGAAAAAATGTGACCTCTTTCGGTAAACCGCAGCCGCCCTCAAGCAACAAACAGCGCCCACGGTCCACCGAACCGGCCCATTCTTTGTGAACCGAAATTATGTCACCCGGAACCCCATCCCACAACCCGTGTCCGGCCCTCCGTCAAGCGGCCGACTCCATCAGCCGCTCTTGGTCCCAGGCCTACACGATTCCCTGTACGGATTGCGGCTATTTCCACAGCATATTCACTCCTGTGGATATCCAATGAGGTACGGTACCTGTTATTTTACTTGACATAGGGCGAACTAAAAGCGAATATCGCTGACGCTCGCTTCCGACATGTCCCTTGCCTTACACTCGAGATCATGCGGCACCCCTTCCCATGGCCTCTGCCACAATGATTGCCTCGCCCTTCAGTGCCCCAGACCGCTTTGGCCGCGCTCTCAAGCGCTATTGGGGCTACGACGCCTTCCGCCCAAAACAGGAAGAAATCGTCCGCAATCTTTCTGCCGGCCGCGACGTTTGCGTGGTAATGCCGACGGGCGGAGGAAAGTCGCTCTGTTATCAGCTCCCAGCCGTACTACAAGAAGACCGTACCGCGGTGGTGATCTCTCCCCTGATCGCTCTGATGCAAGACCAGGTGGCCCAGCTCAGCCAGATGGCCATCCCGGCCGCATTCTTGAACAGCTCCGTGACGGAAACCGAGCGCAGCACCATCAAGAAAAAGGCCCTCGCCGGCGAATACCGCCTGATGTATATCTCGCCCGAACGCGCCGTCATGGACGGCACCGCCGATTGGCTGAAGAATGTTCCCGTCTCCTTCTTCGCCATTGACGAAGCCCACTGCATCTCTGAATGGGGCCACGATTTCCGACCCGAATACCGCCAGCTTAGTAAACTTCGCGAACTCTTTCCCCAGCGCCCCATCGCAGCATTCACGGCCAGCGCTACGCAGCGCGTCCGCCACGACATCGTGGACCAACTGAAACTACGCGATCCCTTCTGCGCCGTTCTCAGTTTTCGCCGCGAGAATTTGCGTTACCTCGTCAAGTTCTGCCAAGGCGGTATGCAGAACGAGCTGCTGCTGAGAGCGGTAAAAGCCGCTTCGCGAGGAAATGTAATCGTATACGCTCCCACTGTGGCTCGCGTCGGTGAAGTCGTCGATCTCCTCGGCGAGCAGGGCATCGCCGCGGTCGAGTATCACGGACAGATGAGCAGCCAGGCTCGCCGCGAAAATCAGGAAAAGTGGATGACCGAGGAGGTGCGCATCCTCGTCGGCACCATTGCCTTTGGTCTCGGCATCAACAAGGCCAACGTCCGTGCCGTCATCCGCCTCGGTTTGCCCGACAGCATCGAGCAGCTCTACCAGGAGACCGGGCGCGCCGGCCGCGATGGCCTTCCCGCCGATTGCTACCTCTTCTGGGAGTGGAAAGACAAGCATCTGCGCGAATATTTCATGAGCAAGATCGGCAGCTCTACACAGTATGAGGCCGCCCGGAAGCGTTTCGCGCAGATGGAAAACTTCACCAAAAGCTCGCAGTGCCGCCAGAAACAGATTTGTTCCTATTTCGGCGAAGAACGGGCGTGGAAAGGCTGCGGCATTTGTGATTGCTGCGCAAGCGCTCCTACCTGGCTGGAAGACTCCGGCTTCGCTCCGGAAAAGGAAAAGCCCGGAGCAACCGGAAGGGAACGCAAAGACCGCCGCCGTTCAAGCGCGGCTCGCAGGGCCGAAGCAGCAACCTTCGAGTGGCACGTTTCCGTCTCGGTCGATGAAGAACTCCGCGAGTTTCTGAAGGAGTGGCGAAGAAACGCCGCGAGAGAACGGAATCGCGCCGCTTTCATCGTGATGCACGATACTACGCTGGAGCAAATCTGCGCCGTACGCCCCAAAACTCTTGCCGAACTTCGCAAGGTTTCCGGCATCGGCGAGGCGAAGTGCGATGAGTACGGCCAGGAAATCCTCGACGTGCTCCGCCGCTTCCAGGAAGGCGAACGCACCAGCCAGGAGTGGCACGCCCGGGCAATCGATGCCTCGCAAGAAACGCTGGAGCTCCTGAGAAAAGGCCATACCTTCCCTGAAATTGCGCAACTCCGCGGGCGCAAGGTCGCCACAGTGGTAGCACTGATCGCCAATCTCGTCGAGAAGGGCGCGTTGCCCTTCGATCCCGCCTGGGTCGGCGCCGAGCGCTTCGCCCTGATTCAAAACGCCGGCGCAAAGCGCGGCTTGGATCTTCTTGGCCCGCTGAAGAAAGACCTCCCCGCAGAAATCACCTTCGAAGAAATCCGCCTGGTAGTCGCGCACCTCCGCCACGAAAAAAAGCCTCCGACCGGCGCGTAGCGCCCCCGCTGTTCGTTTCTCTCGAGAAACGGGGCTTTAAGCCGCCAGTTCAGTGATTCGAAACCCCCGCTTGGCGGCTCCGGTGGAGTTCCTGCCCCTGTCGTGAGCGGCACCAAAGCCGCAGTGGCACGATCGTTCGTGCGCTCGATGCGCCAACACCAGCGACGAGAGGGCGCAGACGGACCTACACCCACGGCGAAAGAGTTACTTCAGGGGGGCCCTGCCATTGAAGCGCGCGGCCCCACCCAGTTCTTCCTCGATGCGCAGAAGCTGGTTGTACTTGGCGATGCGATCGGTGCGCGAGCCAGACCCTGTTTTGATTTGGCCTGCAGCCGTGGCAACGGCAAGATCCGCGATGAAGGTATCTTCCGTTTCCCCGGAACGGTGCGAAATGACGGAGTTGTATCCGGCCTTACGGGCTAGCTCGATCGCATCGATCGTTTCCGTGACGCTACCAATCTGATTCAGCTTGATCAGGATGCAGTTGGCGATGCCTTCATTGATGCCGCGGGATAGCCGCTCGGTGTTGGTGACGAAGAGGTCGTCGCCCACAAGCTGGATTTTCTTCTTGGAGGTTTTGCTGCCGACGCTGTGTGTCAGTGATTTCCAACCCGACCAGTCGTCTTCGGCCATGCCATCTTCCAGCGAAACGATGGGATATTTTTCCACCCAACTGGTCCAATAGGCGGCCATTTCGGCGGACGAGTGAACGGACTTGTCGGATTTCTTGAACAAGTACTTGCCGCTGGCCTTGTCGTAGAACTCGCTGGCGGCAGGATCGAGCGCAATGGAAACCTGCTCGCCGGGTTTATAGCCGGCCGCGGTAATCGCTTCCAGAACAATCTGGATGGCCTCTTCGTTGGATTTGCAGCTCGGCGCGAAGCCGCCTTCATCGCCAACCGCAGTGGAATAGCCGTGCTTTTTCAGCGTGGCCTTCAGCGCGTGGAAAACCTCCACGCCCCAGCGCAGTGCTTCGCGGAACGACGGAGCCCCGACGGGCATGGCCATGAATTCCTGGAAGTCGACCGAACTGTCGGCGTGCGCTCCGCCATTCAGAATGTTCATCATCGGCACAGGCAGAAGATTGGCCGAACTGTCGGTGGAATAGCGTGACAGATATTTGTACAGCGGCTGTTTGACGGCAACGGCCGCAGCGCGCGCGGCAGCCATGGAAACCGCGAGGATCGCATTGGCCCCCAGGCGGGATTTCGTCGGCGTGCCATCCAGCGTAATCATTTTGTGATCCAGGGCACGCTGGTCGGCGGCGTCGGTGCCGGTAACGGCCTTTGCGATTTCCGAATTGACGTTGGCTACCGCCTTGAGCACTCCCTTGCCAAGATATTTGGATTTGTCTCCGTCGCGGAGTTCCAGCGCTTCGTGTTCGCCGGTGGAAGCGCCAGAGGGAACGGCGGCGCGGCCGAAAGCGCCAGACTCGAGAAGCACGTCGGCTTCAACGGTGGGATTGCCGCGCGAGTCGAGGACTTGGCGGGCATGAACGCGAGTGATTTTGCTAGACATAACGGTGCTGGCTCCTGGGTGAAATCGAACCAACGATTGTAACAGAGCGGTGAGAGAGCGCGAGTGACGCAGGACACGTGAGCCGTGATTAGTGACTAGCGACTGGTGGTTCGCGGCGGTAGCGGCGGGAGGGTTTGCGTCGTAAATGTAGCGCTAGCTTTTATGCAGGCCCCCGACCTTTGCTGGCATGAAAGCCATCGCTAGACCTGCACAAGAACCGTAACTTTGCGTGATTTTTCACGAGTCACGGATCACGAGTCACGCTAAAACTTACTGCGCCTCGGGCTCTTCAATGAGCGACTCTTGCCGAACCACCACGACGATGCCCGACGGGGTGACATGAAACCGACGCCGGTCGGCTTCCAGGTCATAGCCAATCTCCGTGTGTTCGGGAAGGCTGACGTGACGATCGATAATCGCCCGCTTGATCCGTGAATGCCGCCCCACGTTCACGTGATTGTAGATGATCGATTCGGCCACGTCGCAATAGCTGTTCACGCGAACGTCATACCCCACAACGCAATTCTGAACGCGCCCGCCGGAAAGAATCGATCCGCCCGCAACAATCGAATCGATGGCCGCGCCCATGCGGTCGGCATCCGCAAACACAAACTTCGCGGGCGGATACTGGTGCTGCCATCCGCGCAACGGCCACTGCTTGTCATACAGGTTAAAGACCGGCGAAACGCTGACCAGATCCATGTTCGCTTCGTAGTAGGCATCGATGGTACCGACGTCCCGCCAATAAAGAGACTCCTGGCTGTTTTCATCAACAAAGTTGTAAGCGAACACATGATGTTTGCTGATGATGCGGGGGAGTATGTCTTTGCCGAAATCGTGAGACGACTTGGGATCTTCGGAATCGGCGAGCAGCAGCGGAATCAGCAACTGGGTATTGAAAATGTACACGCCCATCGAGGCGTTGCAGTGCGTAGGTTTGTGCGGAGAAGTCTTGGGCTTGTGCGGCTTCTCCTCAAAACCCATGATGCGCCAGTTCTTGTCGGTCTCAATCACGCCAAACTGCTTGGAGGCTTCCGCGACGGGAACCTGAATCGTGGCCACGCTGACGTCAGCGCCAGAATCGATGTGCTGCTGCAGCATCTTGGCGTAGTTCATCTTGTAGATGTGGTCGCCGGAAAGCATGAACACATATTTGGAGCGCTCGCTGCCAATGGAATAAATGTTCTGGTAAACGGCATCGGCGGTTCCCTGGTACCACTGTTGGGAAACGCGCATCTGCGGAGGAAGCACTTCGATGAACTCCCCAAGGCCCATCAGACCGGACCAGCCAGCGCGAATATGGCGCGACAAGCTGAGCGCTTTGTACTGCGTGAGCGTGAAAACGCGCCGCAACCCAGAGTTGACGCAATTGGAAAGGGTGATGTCGATGATGCGGTACAGCGCGCCAAACGGGACGGCAGGTTTCGCGCGGTCACGCGTCAAAGGCCATAGACGCTCGCCTTGACCACCAGCGAGCAGAACTCCAAGAGCATCGCGCATGTCGGGCATGAAGATCGGCCCCCGAAGGCAGGTTTCTGAAGCACCCCAGTGTACCAGCAGATGCAACCGGGCGGCACCCGGAGAAACACCGAGATCAACTTAGCTTTTGAGTAACCAATTGCATAGACGATACCTCATTCGCCGCTCAAGACCCCAACCGCCAAACAGTACTTGACTTACACCGCCCGAATTGACTACAAGAAGCCAGCCACCTCGTGAGATAATGTAACCAGGTGCAGTGTTGCAGTATGGCGGTAGGCACTGTGTGTCACTATTCCGAACCGGAACTGGGGTGAATTACCTTTGGCAGAAGTAGTTATCCAGGAGAGTGAGTCTCTTGAAAATGCACTGCGGCGTTTTAAGCGCAAGGTGCAGCAAGAAGACATCATTAAGGAAATAAAGAAGCACAGCTTCTATATGAAGCCCGGTGAGAAGCGCCGGGCCAAAGAAGCGCTTTCGCGGAAGCGACTGCGCAAGAAGCAGCGTCGCGAACAGGATTAATTCCTGGGCGAGACGCAGCCTCAGCGCCGCACTTCCGGGATCAGGCCCCTATCAGGCAGACACGTTGGGTATTTGTTCAACTTCTTCGCCCGCAGGCCCCAGGGATCCGTGCCCGGCATTCCCGGACTACAGGTCTACTTTTAATTCAGGCCAAAAGGTACAAGCTGAGCGCGGTCCCACTGCCCGGATGGGGTCGAGGGGGAACCGCTCATGGAATACCACGATAAGGTCCTGAAGTGCTCGGAGTGCGGTGCTGAGTTCGTTTTTACGGCCGGCGAACAGATGTTCTTCGCCGACAAAGGATTCAAAAACGAACCCAAACGATGCAAGGCATGCAAGGCGAAGCGTGCCGAAGGCGGAGGAGGCGGAGGAGGAGCCACCCAGATGCGAGCGGAAACCAAGACCAACTGCTCGCAATGCGGCAAAGAAACAACGGTTCCCTTTCGGCCTACGCAAGGGCGCCCGGTGTTCTGCCGGGAATGCTTCCAAGCAAGGCGATCGATGGGAGCAGCTTAAAAGCTTCAACAATCCGGATTTGAGAACAGGGCCATCAACGCGGATGGCCCTTTTTCGTTGCGCCACACGATGTGCCTAAGACTCAGCCCTGCGCCGTGAGCCAGGCCTCGAATTGCGCCAGGGATTCGGGCATGTTGCAGCGACCATAGCCGAATCGAATATGTTCAGCTTCATCGTAAACCGTGCCCGGAAGGAGTAGCACCCCCGCTTGCTGAATCAGTTTTTCGCAAAAGGCTTGTACATCTTGTCGCGGCAGCAGGCGCGCGAACCCAATGGTGCTGGCGTTGGGGGGCGTCCAGGAAAACCGATCGGCGTGGCGCGCGAAGAAAGCCGAGAGCTGCGGCAGGTTGCGAAGCACGATCCGGAGATTGCGGTCGATGAATTTCTGGCGATGGCGGAACGCCAGTGCAGTAAGAAATTCGCTGGGAGCGCTGGCGCAGATCGTGGTGTAGTGCTTGAGGGAGACGATTTTCTGCAGCAAGCCGGTGTCGCGACAAGCGAGCCAAGCCAGACGCAGCCCCGGGAGACCGTAGGTTTTACTTACGGACGTGAGACTAATCGCGCGTTCGTAGAGATCGCAGCCGGCGGAAAGACGCGTGGCAGGATCATGCTCCAGTTCGCGGTAGACCTCGTCGCAAAAAACATAGATACCGTGCCGCGCCGCAAGTTCCAGCACTTCTCGGAATATCTCTGGCCGCATCAGAAGCCCCGTGGGGTTGTGCGGCGTATTGATATAGAGCGCGCGTGTATTTGACCGCATTAAGGCTTGCAACGCCTCCAGATCGTGAGCCCAGCTATTTTCCGATTTGCGGCGCCATTCGCTCACCGCGGCACCCGTGCTCTTCGGAACGGTCAGCGCGCTTTCGTAGCACGGCGTCTCCACGATGGCGTGATCCTGCGGTGTGAGCAGCGCGTGATAGAACAGGAAAATAGCTTCTTCGGCCGCGGACACCACAATAAGCTGGTCCACCTTGATCTGCGTGTAAATCGTAACGAGCACTTCGCGCAGCCACGGTGCTCCCGGCGATTCGGTGTACCCGCACCAATGTTTCAGAAACGCGTCGTGCGCGCCCGGCTCCAGCGCCAGAAGCTCTTCAATCGTCTGCGATTCGGCGTCGGAGGAGGACAACAGGTATTGAGCGGCAAACTCATATTTGCCCATGTACTCTTCAATGCGAAATGGCGTGATTTGCATGAGCAGAAGTGTGCCAAGACCTCGGGGCACCGTCCAGAACCAATTTGACCGCGAGAACCCCGCGGCACAAACCCAGTTGACGTCACCCGGGTTCCTGAAAGAAAGTTGACTCCCTGCGTGCCTGGGATGCAGGAAGAGGACTTTATGGCCGCGCTCCCTCCTCATGCGAATCGTAATGACCTGGCAATGGCGGTTTTGCGAATTGCTGTTGGGCTGCTCTTCTTGATCTTTGGCGAGTACAAAGTTTTCAGGACGGAATTCACGCTTCACGGCGGGTTTCAAATTTGGATCCAAAAATTTCTGACCGAGGGCGCGTACCCGTTCGTGATCCCGATTCTGCGCGGTTTTGTGCTGCCGCATGCGACGCCGATTGCCTTTCTTGTTGCCTATGGGGAATTAGCCATTGGCATCGCGCTTGTGCTTGGCGTTCTGGTTCGTCCCGCCAGTGCGTGCGGTCTGCTGTACATGCTGACGTTGCTATTTTCCTCAAATTATCCGGGCGCCGGAGCGCCCTTTTGGCAATACTTCGGCGCCTCACTGGACCACAGCGTCCTAGCGCTTTGCTTCCTGGCTTTTCTGATGGGAAGCCCAGACCAGTTCTCGGTGCTTCGATTCAGCCGCCGGAATCGTGGGTGATCTCCGCCACGCAAACCATGATTCGCTGTCATCCCGAAGCGCGGGTTCCGCTTTTCGCCACTCACACGCACACTCACTGTTCCGCATCTGCTAGCTCGAACTGAGCAATGCCGGGCGTCCACACGCCGCCTTTGCGTATGGGGATTCTTTTTCCCCAGAGCGTCGGAGCTTGACAGCGTGTGTAAGAAATCAAATCACTCGGGATTACATGGCTTCAGCCATGCCAAAAGAATTCTGTCATTCCGAAACGGCGTCTGGGTAGTGAGGAATCTCCCTTTTCTTGAGTTCTTGCGTGCCCGCTGGCCGCGCAATTACCGCTGACTCTTCCCACGATAGCTCTCCACCGGCCCTAGATAACTTGGTTTCACTCCTCCCAAATTCACGACGATCTTCTCCACAACCACTCCGGGATCAACCATCCACAACTTCAGGGTGTGGTAACCCGTCCCGGTTACGCTGTGCTGCGATGCACTCTTGCGCACATTGTCTTTGACCGAAGTGGCCCAGTCCTGCAGGGTGTTCTGCGCCAGCGCGTCGATGATCTGCGGTGCCTGACCGTCGAACGAGACCGCATAGCGTAGCCCGCGCCCCGGCACAAAATTCAGTGTCGGCCCAAGGATCGCCTCCACCTCAACGCTTCCCGGTTCAAACAGATACATTTGATATTCCAGACAAGGAGACTCCCGCGGAGGTTCAACACTCGCAGCCATCACGGGAAACACCGACATGCCCGAGCCTGTGCGCCCATAGTCCGGAATTTTCTCCCAGCGAACCGACGCCGCATCCACTTTCCGCGTGAAGTTCCCCGCTTCCATGGAAACAACGCCGTCCGATTCGGCAAATCCTCGAAGCGTGTCGCGCGTCGGCTCTTTCGGATGGAAAGCGGATACCTTCACAATTGCCGGCTCGCCTTCCGACGCTGAAATCCTCACCGCGCCCGCCGTGGCTCCAGCGGGAGCCTTGCTATAGTCGATGCTCACCCACACCCGCTGTTCTTTTTCGACCTCACCGGAAGATTGGCTCAGCCTGATCCAGGGCTCACTCGCTGTCGCCGAGAAGCGAAATGAGGTGCGCCCACGATTGAAGACATCGACGTAGTAGCGTTGCTGACCAAAAGAATCGAACTGCGGTAGCATCGCCTGCTCTACCGCACCCGGCCACGCCTCATTGGAACCTTCGATCGCGATTCCCATCTTCGCCTCTGCTGGAACATTCAGCTCAACCACCTCAGGCATCGTGTTTTTCGGTGGCTCGTTCCAATAGGTATATCCAATGTGCGTCTGATCCATCAGGTGGTCCCATTTGCCGTGGGCCAGTGTGTGATTGTAATTCGCAGAAAGCTCCGCGTCGGCCTGAAACAGCGTGCGCGCCTGCGCCGCCAGGTCGTTTGTGCTCGCGCGCCCTTGCTTCGCGTACAGTTGGTTCTTCCCGACCGTGGTATAGAGTTGCGTCACCTGTGCCGACGCTTTCACCGGGAAAAGTACCAGCTGAAAAAAAGCATCCCGATAATTTGCGGGCAGCTTGCCATAAATCTGCTCTGCCTGATTCACCGCCGACTGAAACTCCGCAGCCACCCGGTCCGCCTCCTCATAATTGACCTGACTATACGTTCCCGGCTCCAGAAGCTCCGGCTTCCGCCTCCCGTTATATTTCGCGTATTGCTCCATAATCCTGGCAATCTCCGAAGCGTATGTGGCACCGAACTCCCTCGTCGCCCACTCGGCGGTGAACTCTCCAAGTTTTTCTTTCGGCCACCTCTGCGGGTCCCTAGCGAACGTCAGAAAAAATTCCATCGGAAATTCCATCGGCTTCAAGTCCCCCACATTCACGATCCAGATTCGCGTGGCCCGATACTGGTACGCCAGATTCATCTGCTCCCACACCTTCGGAATCGGATTCGTATTGATCCATTTGTATGAGCGAGGATCCCCCACGTAATCGAAATGGTAATAGATACCCGCCCCGCCGCTCCGCTTGCGTTCTTCCGTCGTCGGCAACCGCCGAATGTTGCCCCAATTATCGTCGCACCACAGCAGCGTCACATCATCCGGAACCCGCATCCCTTTTTCGTAGTATTCCTGCACCTCTTTATAGAGCGCCCAACTTTGCGGGATCTTCGCCAGATCGGGATTCATTTCCTTCGCCAGGATCTTCCGCTGGTCCGCCACGATTTTCTCCAGTAGCGCCACGTTGCTCTGCTCGGACATCGGCATGTCGCCGTCGCCGCGCATCCCCAGCGTGATGATGCTTTCGTAGTTCTTGTTGCGCTCGATTCCCTGCGACCAGAACTCCCGCAATTCTTCCCCGTTCGTCGAATAGTCCCAAGCGCCTTTTCCGTGGCGCTTCCATTCCTGCTGTGCACGCAACATCGGTTCGTGATGCGACGTGCCCATAACGATTCCGTATTCATCCGCAAGCTTTGGATTCAGCGGGTCGTCTTCATTGAACGCGCTGTTCCACATCGCCGGCCAAAGAAAATTCGCTCGCAATCGCAGCAGCAGCTCAAACACTTTTTCGTAAAACTCGTGCTTGTACCCGCCAAATTTCTCGTTGACCCAGCCCGTCAGCGCCGGCGCCTCATCATTCAGAAAAATTCCCCGGTATTTGACCGCCGGCTCGCCCTGCAGATGCCGGCCCGGCTCAACAAACAGCGCGTCACGGTGCGGAATCGGCACATCCGCCCACCAACACCAGGGAGACACCCCGATCTGCTCGGAAATTTCATAGATTCCGTAAATGGTTCCTCGCTTGTCGCTTCCCGCAATCACCAGCGCCGCGGAAACGCCCGGAATCGGCTGCGCTACGGTCTGAATGAGGTACGACTCCCACTTCCCTTGCAGCCCCGCCGCATCAATCTTGCGTTCGTGGATCAGCCGATCGATCAGCGCGCTCTTGCCCAACGTCCCGATAATTAGCGCCGTCCCTCCCAGCGCCCCTTCTTCGTGCACAACCGCTGGCGCAGCACCCGTCACTCTCTGAATGTCCTGAGATAGATCCTTGGCCGCGCGCGTCACCCCGGCATAGTCGCTCACGTCCACGTACACTCCCGCCGCGCCGCCTGCTCGCGCCAACACAAAATCCCCGCTATGGAATTCGCCTTCGACAAACCGCTCCTCCCCAATCGCCCAACACGATCCCACAGCAAGCAGCGAGCAAAACACGAGCCTCGACAGCAGCTTTGCCACATTGATTATTCTCATGGATTCAGAGCACGCTTCTCCGGTCAATCTTGAAACCGAGTTATACTCGAAATAATGCGTCCATTTGCCGCAGATGTGACGCTTTTCTCGCTGTTACGGGCTACACCGCTCGGAAGACGGCGCCAGGGAAAAACCGATCGTGGAACGCATCTCTGAACAAGTGCGCCAAAACAAAACCAAAGCGAAGGTCATTTCCCCGGTGCTTCCTTCACCTTGATCACCTGGTCTCCTGGAACATCTTGCAGCGTCTGAACGATCCCAGACGGCCAACGAATTTCAACTGATTTCGCCTTGCTGTCCTTACCAAGTCCGAAGTGCACTGGCCCGTGGCTCGAAGATGCATACCCGACGCTGGTGGTCATGTGGTTGTATTGCGCGCCCGCTGACGTGATAACTTTCACGATCGCGCCGATTCCATCGCGGTTGCTTTTTGTTCCCTCCAAGGCCACCTCCAACCAGTGACCCGTTTCTTCACTGCGATTCATCCAGACTTCCGGCGCACTGAGCAGCGCCGAAACAACCACGTCAATTCTGCCATCTCCGTCAAGGTCTCCGAACGCGCAACCACGATGCCTCGCGGGCGGGATGGCGGTGAATCCCGCCTCCGCAGTCAGCGCTTGCCATTTACCGCTCGCGCCAAGATTCAGAAACACACTGTTGTGTTGCTCGATCGGTGTTCCCGGTTTCGCCAAGGCTTCAACGTGACCGCGGCTGACAAACAGATCCTTCCATCCATCATTGTCAAAATCGAATAGCCCTGGGCTGTATCCGCTCATTGGTAAACTCTGCGCCCGCATTCCACTGGCATACGTAGCTTCCTCGAATCCTTTTCCGCCTTTGTTCTGAAACATCGGGAATGTTTGGTCATTCAACGCAACGAACACGATGTCCGCATACCCGTCATTGTTGTAGTCGCGGAAATCCAGTCCCATTCCAGAGATGAAATCGCCATCCGCGACCAACGCCACGCCGTCCTGAAAGGCAACTTCCTCGAACTTCTGCCCGGTATTGTGGAACAGAAAGTTGTAGTAGGTATCGTTGGTCACAAACAGGTCCGGGCGACCGTCCAAATCGTAGTCCGCCATGCCCACTCCCATGCCCTTGCCAACATGTGCCCGAAGTCCCCACTTTTCAGATACGTCCTCAAACGTTCCGTCGCCCTTATTCAAGAATAGCTGGTTGGGTTGCCCTTCATAGAACCGGGGGTTGCAGTAGTCGTAGGAGCCCGCGAAACCGCACAACGGCTCTTTCTTAAGGTCCCACCGCAGATAGTTCACCACGAACAGATCGAGCAGTCCGTCATTATTCACGTCCACCCACGACGCCGCCGTGCACCACAGCGGCCCATGCTTCGGATCTACCCAGTGATCTAGCCCTGCCTTCGCGGTAACGTCAGTGAACGTCCCATTCCCGTTGTTGTGGTACAGCGTATTGCGGTGCAGTCCGCCGACAAACAGATCCGGGTATCCGTCATTATCATAGTCCCCCACGGCAACGGCCACGTCATAGCCAAGCCCTTCCAACCCAGCCTCTTTTGTCACGTCGATAAAGACCCCGTTCCCATTATTGCGAAACAGACGGTTCGAAAATTTTGCCGAATCCTTCTGCAAAGTCGCTATGTTCGCGCCGTTCGCAAAAAAAATGTCCGGGCGTCCATCTTTGTTGTAGTCGAAAACCGCAACTCCTCCCGCCATTGTGGCTGGCGCATGTGGCGTCGCTAGTGTTTCATCCGTCTCCAGGCGGAACGGCAGTGATTGCAGAGAAAAATGAATACGTGGTGTCGCGCCGGCTAAAGTCGGTGCGCCAGAACCAAAGAGAAGTGGCGACCCACCTAGAACCATCAGCGCCTCGCGCCGAGTTAACACCCGTGGCCCCGACGTGCTACGGGCACCGCGCCGATAGCGCATCAAATTTTCCTCCTCCGTATCATTCCTTTATCTTCCCATACGCAACGAAAAAGGGGATGGCGAATGTGCCATCCCATTCCCCGACTTTGTTCATTCTCTCTGTTGGAAGTTGTACATCAGTGCCAGTTCAATGGCGCGACGTGTGACGCTCTCCATTCTTTGTGAAGCCGCGGTGGGTCGTCGCGTGATCTGAAAACTGACGCGCCGTCAGTGCTTGCACAACCGATATTTTCCGTACTGGAGCGTCGCTGTCGTCGAGACGCAGTTTGAAGACTGGCGTAACGGAAACGAAACCCGTCCACAATCACCGCCGTTCATCACCATCTGTATGCCGTCGTTCGGCGGAGTGCCCCCCGCCTAAGAGCCAAGGCGCTCCGACGCAAACCGTAACCGTTTACGTAGCATGGGAGGCGTTTTCGATTACCACTCCAAATTGGAGTCGAGCGCTCTTTTTTGAAATCACGATTCTGAATATCGTTCTTTTGATGGAAATATGATCTGTTGGCCTGCTAGCTCCTGCCCAGTACCAGCTAACCTAGACGGACTTGTGGCTTAAGCCACGCTCCCTATCAGGGAATTTCTTGCCATCGTCCTCTTTTTCAAGGCCTTACGTGACTTCCTGCCATTTCGCCGGGTCTGGTGGTCAAACTTCCATCCCCTCACATACTGAGACTCGCTCGCCCTTAAAGTATTGTGCACAACGTCCCCATGGCATGCGTGAGAAGACCCGATATTAAAAATAGATACATCACGTGGAGCCTTCCTGCCTCCCTCCGCGAAATAGAAATTGCCTTCCGGCCATAGTAACGAAGGAACCTGAGGCTGGGCCGTTGACAACCTCGCCGAAGTGGTCTTAAATGGCGCCGTAAACGTTTACGAAACCCATTCTCACTTTCTTGAGTCTGCTTTCGTCCCGCTCCAGCGTTTTCAGATGGGTGATTCCATGGACAAGAAGGTTACTCTCTTCGATCTCGCTGATGCCCTCGGAATTTCCACGGGCACCGTCCACCGCGCCCTGCACAATCATGGCGGAGTCAGTCCTCTCACCAAGGCGCGCGTCCTGCAGATCGCCAAGGCGATGCAATACCGTCCCAATCTTGCTGCTCGCTATCTGGCGCGCCGGCGCCACTTGCGCATTTCCGTAAACACGCTGAAGGGAACCACTTCCTTCTGGGACGAAGTGCGCGCGGGAATTTTAAGAGAAGCCCAAGCACACAGCAGCGAGGTCGAGTTCCGCACTTATCCCCGCCTCGGCGAAGGCGAGAGCGAAGCCTTCGACGAAGCGGTCAAGTCTGGCGCCCACGGGATCATTACTTTTCCCAGTCGCCCGCATCAGATGCGCACCTGGATGCGCCGGGCGGTCAGAGCCGAGATCCCCGTAGTGTGCGTGGCCACCGATGCGCCAAACACCGGCCGCCTCGCCGTAGTTTCCGTCGACACCATGGTCAGTGGCTCGCTCGCCGCGGATTTGCTCGGCCGCCTCCTGCAAGGCCAGGGCAAGGTCGCGGTCACCGTGAGCGATCTTGGCATTCAAGAGCACGCGGAAAAGCGCCGCACCTTCAACGAAACGCTACAGAAGTTTTATCCCGCGATGCACCTCGCCGAAACAATCGAGGAGCACGATATCGAAGCCGAGGCCTACGACAAGTGCCGCCGCATGTTCGCGGCACATCCGGATCTCGCGGGAATCTACGTCACCACCGAAGCGTCAATTCCCGTCATCGAAGCCGCGCGCGATGCCGGAGTATTGCCGCGCCTCGTGATGATCACGACCGACCTGTTTCCCGTGCTTGCAGAACGCATCCGCAAGAACGAAGTTCTCGCGACCATCGATCAGCGTCCGTACACGCAAGGGCGCTTGTCGTTTCGCGTGCTGCACCAATTTCTGGTGGAAGGCTCATGCCCCACGTGCCAGGTCACGCTCTCGCCGCACCTGGTGATGCGCGGCAATCTGGAATATTCCCTCGAGCACCAGTCGCAGGATGTCGCCACCGAGAGAGGCACCGCGGAAATGATTGACTCCGGAGACCGCGCAAATTTCGCGGCGGGATAATCACGGCGCCGCAATCGCGCCCTTGCCGCAGGTAAATCCAAAAGCAAATGGGAGGCTTTATCAGAACTCTGGGCATCGATGTGGGAACCAGTGGAACGCGCGCCCTGATTCTCGACGAAACGGGGCGCATCATTGCTTCGGGTACCGAAGAGCACGCGCCATTCGCCAGCCCTCATCCCGGCTGGGCCGAGCAGGATCCTTCGGACTGGTGGCGCGCCGCGGCCATCGCCATCCGCAAAGCCATTCAATCCTCCGGCGAGTCCGCCGATTCCATCGCGTGCGTCGGCTTTTCCGGGCAGATGCACGGCGCGGTGCTGCTTGACCAGAGCGATGAAGTCATTCGCCCCGCGCTCATCTGGTGCGATCAACGCACCGAAGCGCAATCGAAGCATCTCGAGCAGCTCTTCGGCCTCGACAAAATTATCCAGCTCACTTGCAATCCTCCGCTGACCAACTTCACGCTCACCAAGTTTCTGTGGGTTCAGCAGAATGAGCCGAAACATTGGGAGCGCGTGCGCAAAGTCATGCTCCCGAAAGACTACGTGCGCCTGCGCCTCACCGGCGAATCCGCGATTGACGTTGCCGACGCTTCCGGCACCCTCATGCTCGACGTCGGCAAGCGCGCCTGGTCCCCCGAAATCCTCAGCAAGACTGGCATCGATCCACAAATGCTGCCCAAACTTTTCGAGTCGCAGGACGTTTGCGGCCGCATTTCTGAAGCTGGCGCAAAAGCCACCGGTCTGAAGTTAGGCACTCCGGTCGTTGCCGGCGCCGGAGACCAGGCAGCGGGCGCGGTCGGCATCGGCATCACGCGAGCCGGCGTAGTCAGCGCGACGATTGGAACCTCCGGCGTGGTCTTTGCCGCCACGGATCGTCCTGCGCTCGATCCCAGGGGCCGGCTGCACACCTTCTGCCACGCCATTCCGAATCGCTGGCACGTGATGGGCGTAACGCAAGCTGCAGGATTGTCGCTGCGCTGGTTCCGCGATCGCTTTGGAGCGGGTGCCAGCGATGGTCGCGATCCATACGAGCGCATGACCGACGAAGCCGCAAGTGTTAAGCCAGGCGCGGAAGGCGCGTTCTGGGCTCCGTATCTGATGGGAGAGCGCACGCCGCATATCGATCCTTCGGTGCGCGCCGCCTTTGTCGGCTTGACGGCTTCACACACGCGCGCACACCTGATTCGCGCCGTGCTCGAAGGCGTGGCCTACAGCCTGAAAGATACCTTCACTATTTTTGATGAGATCAAGGTGCCGGTGGAACGCATTCGACTCGGCGGCGGTGGAGCGCGTTCGCCGCTCTGGCGACAGATCCAGGCCGACGTCTACGCCCACGAAGTGGAAACCGTGGAGGCTGAAGAAGGCGCTGCGTACGGCGCCGCAATTCTCGCGGGCGTAGGCGCAAAATGCTGGGCCAGCGTCGATCAAGCCTGCGATACCATCGTCCGCACAGCCAATCGCGTCAGCCCCGAAGCCGCCACCAGCCTGCAAATGCAGCGCAGCTATCAGCAGTATCGCCGCATCTATCCAGCCCTTAAGTCCATCTTCATGTAGCTAGGCCGCTATGCCTGCTCGCCTCAGCAGCGAGGGTGCTCTTCGCTTCGCGTGTATAGGGGCGCAATAAATTGTGCCTCTTGGTTCTTTCCTCGGAGTTGTGGCGCCGAGTTTGCAATTGTCAGAATTCCGCCACCGAACGTCCCTACAAAACAGGCTAAGTCGAAACACGCACGTGACCCAGATAACTCCGGGCCACCCTCCTGGTTCACTTTGTGGGTCCGCTGGCGTGTGCCGGCAATCGCAGTGGTCGTCGACGGTGCGCGAAGAGACCCAGCACCGTGAGACCGATGCCGAACGTTGTTAAGCTACCTGGTTCAGAGACCGAGTTCGGTAGCGCGTCTTCCACCTGGAACTCTAAACTGCCGCCGCCCGTGGTGAGATTAAAGGGATCGCCGATGGCGGCAAAGACGCCGGTTTCGCCGAAGCCCGTGCTGGCGGTCGCGAAGTAGTCGTAACCGAACTGCAAACTCTCGCCCGGGCGGATACTGCTGAACGAGAAACCCCTGGTCACAGGCAGCAAACGAAATCCGAAGGAGCCGTCGGGCTCGTCAAAACGCGAGAGTGCCCCCAAAGCATCGTCGGTCGGGTCTGCCAGGAGGACGCCGACGATCGGGGCGCGCAAGGTGTGCATACCGTACTCAAAGTGGACTGTTTCTTCCTCGCTGCCATCGGTATGGGTGAGTATAGAGAACAGCCTGATGTTTACGGCGGCCGAGGCATCAAGGTCCGGGTTCGCACCGGTCGGAAAGGAATTGCCTACGCCGAAGAACCGTATGGTCGGAGCCGGTACGGAGATGGTTCCGGTCGACACCTGGGTAAGTGCGGAATGATTGGTTAAGGTTTGTGTCCATGTTCCCGAGGCAAAGTAGCGGTTCGGGGGAAGCGAGTTCTGAAATGGAATCCGTTCACACCGACACCAAAAAGGCCACCTACGACCGCAGTCGACGAGGCAAACCCCGCGTTTTGGCTATTGGGTTGATTGGGGAAAGGCAGTCCGTCGATCACCAGGGCCTGCGCCGCTTGAAGTAGCTGATCGGGCGGGGCGACCTTGACATCAAAGTCGCTCTTTTCCGGCACTTGCTGCGAGCTGAAGGAGGCACGGGCGCTAATACGCACGTCGGACAATTCAATTGAGTCCGCGGAAACGGAAACCGGCGCGAAGCTGGCAAAGAGAAGTAACGCTGCCTGCGAAATGCGGGTGGTTATAATTGTTCCGCCTCTCACGCAAACAAGCTTGCTGGAGCCTCCGGCGAAACCTCTCCTCTCATTGAACTACGGAATCGAGCCGCACCGCAGCAAGCTGCCCCTGGAGTGTCCCCAATTTGAAGAGGCTCCCACCCTTGCGGGAGAGAGCCTCTCAACTACGACAGAATGCGAACCTGCGCTCTGATTCCGCCCGGAGAGAGCCAAGAGCAAACTGCCGCAAAACCAAGCCGTCGTCCGGACGCGATCACGCTGCCGGCGTCCGAATTCCTTCGATTTCGCTGCGAGAGTAGTGGGTGGGGGAGGAACTGTCCATCCCGTCTCGAGGGTATTTCGAGGTGCGTTTCGCGTAAACCCCGAAGGAGTTGTATATCAGAAGAGACCAGTGAACTCCCGGTGAATCGGGCGGTCTCAATGGGTCGACGCAACACCAAGCTCGAACTCCATTTGCTCGGGTATCAAGGCTAAAACCGTTCTCGAGCGTTGAATCAGGTGGAACGCTACCCTGGCTAAGTTTTGATTGAGGATTGCCTCACGGATCGGTGCAGGCTAGTACCCACGCGGTCACGGCGTTATCAGGACTTGAGTGGTTTGCTGGTTCGCTGTTCGCGATTATTTTCGAGTGGCCGACTATAGTTGTGCAAAAATCTGGTGGGATTGAAAAACTCACTGTGAGTGTGACTCTATGCGGATGAAAAATGAAGTGGATCGAAGATTATTTCTAAAGTGGGCAAATCTGGTTGGAATAGCTGCCTGGTTTCAACCTGGCGTGGCGTCGAGCTCGAACCCGCTGCAAGACGCGAAGCCTGCCCATCCCAGCAACACTTCCCAAGCGAAGGATCTGCCGTCTCCAGAAACAATTCTCCTCAAAGATTACCGTCCGAAATCGATCTATAAAATTCCGGTCACGGAGATTGCTAAGGCCAAATACCCGATCATCGACATGCACTCTCATCCGTACGCCAAGACTGCGCAGCAGATTGAGGAATGGGTCAAAACCATGGATGAGGTTGGCGTTCAGAAAACTGTCATCCTTACCATGGCTACCGGCACTGAGTTCGATGATATTTACCGTAAGTACTCAAAGTATCCGGATCGCTTTGAGATGTGGTGCGGCCTGGATCTGTCTGGCTACGACACCCAGGGATTCGGCCCTTCCGCCGTCAAGGAACTGGAGCGCTGCCGGCAAGCGGGCGCGCGCGGCGTGGGGGAAATCCACGATAAGGGGAGCGGACTAGTCTCAGGCAAGTCCAAAGCACCTGGAATGCATCCCGACGACGCACGCATGGATGCGTTGTGGGAGAGATGCGGCGGACTTGGGATGCCGATCAGCCTCCATGTCGCCGACCCGATCTGGATGTACCAGAAGATGGACAAGACGAACGACGGCCTGATGAACGCTTACCACTGGCGACTCGACAATAAGCCGAACATCGTGAGCCTGCCCGGAATGATCGACATTTTTGACCGCACACTCGCGAAACACCGAGAAACTACGTTCATCGCATGCCACTTCGCCAACCTGGACTACGATTTGGGTCGACTGGGGGAGATGTTCGATCGCAATCCTAATCTCTATGCTGACATTTCCGCACGTTACGCGGAGACCGCGCCCATCCCACGCTTTGCTTCGAAGTTTTATCAGAAGTATGCCAATCGACTCGTTTACGGGACCGACATGGGGTTTGACAAGCCGATGTACGGTGTCACGTTCAGAATCTTAGAATCGCTGGACGAGCACTTCTACGAATTCGAGCAGTTCGGCTATCACTGGAGCCTAAATGGGTTCGGACTTAGCGGCGAGATTCTGAACCAGGTTTATCATGACAACGCCGCAACGCTACTTGCTGCGCGCACCGCCCACGCCGGATAGCCTGGACGAGATTGGCATTTACCAGGGGTTTGCCGCTGGAGTTGAAAGGACCGTGACGTAGGGCGTCTTGCGTCGCCACGCCATCCCGCTCGCCAGTGCGAGAGCCGAAAGAAACAGGAGTAGCAGCGTCGAAGGTTCAGGGGTGCTCGCAACAGGTGCTACGGTGTAGGTTCCCGAGAAATCCCCCTGGAGCGAGCTTAGACTCCAAGTGAGGGTGGAATGGAGGATAAAGAAATCGTTATTTTCGCTGTTGAATGTCCCGATGCTGTCGAAAGAGTTGGTCAAGCGCTCGTAAGTGATGGTCATTGTGGCTATTCCATCATCGGTGATATCGAAAGCGTTCGGCCCAGTATCTGGTCCAACTTCGACAAGCCAAGTTAGCAGGCCGGCGCCCGGAGAGCACATCGTGCAGACGTCGTCGGTGGTGAATTGGCCAGTCCCAGACCCAATGCCGGTGAACGTGATCTGGAATGAGTCAGACCTAGCGACAGCCGAAAGCGCAAAGAACAACGCCAGCAGTGGGATGAACCGTAAAGTGAAGCGGGACATAGTATTTGCCCCCTAATGGCCGTACAGGCCCATAACTTCGCTTTTTGGAATGTTCGATTGTCCGCTGGGCGGTGTGCTTGCGAAATTTGCAGGGAAGCGGCAATCTACTGCCCCGTGCCAGGGTACGGTAAGCAAAGTCGTTAGACAAGACAGATGTGCAGCTTTCTTATTCGGACGCTGGTTTCGCGCCGGGAACACGGCTTTTCAGGAACTTGATCTGGCCGTCGTGGTTGGATTCGTGTTCGGCGACGTGAAACCATTTGGCGTAGTTGTTTGCGGAGAAGTCGCCCTCTGTAACCAAGGTGGCCAGCCACTTATCGTCGCGCTTGCGAAATTCGGCGAGGCTCTTCTCTCTAGCTTGATTCAAGGCATCGAGATAATAGTCAAGACTGTTTCCCTTGATTGCCTTGCGAGCGGGCTCTCCGAGATTCATAGGAATGTCCCACTTTTTCTTGACCTCGTCGGGCCAGGAATCCCACTTCATGCCACCAAAAGTGTTCAACTGAAAGTACGTTTCGGTTGCAGCGAGATGCAGGAGGAGCGCGCCAATGGTGTTCGCTTTGGCGTCGATCAGAAAATCAAGATCCTGCTGAGACAAGCCTTGCACGTTGTGAACAACCTGCATACGCGTGAAGGCCAACATGGATGTCAACGTGCCGATCTCCGGAGTGAATCCCGGTTGGGGTCCGACAATCCATGCGCTATCCGCGGCGGCGGTTGCTACGGGAAGGGCTGCAAGAGTGGAAAGCCCGGCTGCCATTCCGACGCTGGCCTTCAGAAAACTGCGACGATTCGGCACATATTTGACGGGGAGCATGAATTTTCCTCCATCGGAAATGTAATTTGCAGGAGAGATAATACTGCGGTGAAATGCGAAAGTCATTATTCGAGGCTGCTGAGCGGTGCGACTATCCGATCGGTCAGTGTGAGATCTCATTCGGATAGACAGTTTACAGTTCACGGTTTGATGAAAAAGAATAGGTGAGTGAGTCGGGGGGCGAAGTCATCCCCGGGTACAAAATCGGCTCTTGGGGCGCGTTAGAGAGAGAGACCTCCAGGCAGACATCCGTCAGCAGTTCATGGTTGACAGTTTAAGAGGAAGCAAAAAGGATGCGAGTGACGGCGGAGGGAAAGCGTGGGTGTGAGAACCGGGAAAAGCGGGCTCAGCGGCTAAAGTCGCATTGCTGGCAAGCAGCTGTGGCACGACTTAAGTCGTGCCCTCCAGAGGTGCAGGAGCCTTCACGCAGATTCTAAACACTGTGCTTCACGAAGAAAGGAACTGGAGATCGCCTATGTCGAAGAAGATGAGGATTGCTTGCTTGCCTGGCATCGCTGGTAGTGCCCTGGCAGTGCTTTTAGTTTTGGCAGGTTACACGTGCGGCCGGGCCCAGACGTCTTCTGTTGCGGGCGCGAGCCAGCCGACGGTGCTGTATGGCGTTGCGTACTATCACGAGTATATGCCCTACGAGCGACTGGACAAAGATGTGGCAATGATGAAAGACGCAGGCATCAGTGTGGTGCGCATGGGGGAATCTACGTGGAGCCTGTGGGAGCCGTCGGACGGGCGGTTTGAATACGCGTGGATGGATCGCGCGGTGGATGCGATGGGGAAGGCCGGAATCAAAGTGATCATGGGAACGCCGACGTACTCCATACCAACGTGGATGGCCAAGGCCCATCCGGAGATTCTGGTGCGTCCGCTGGGAGACGGATTTGTGGGTTATGGCATGCGGCAGAACATGGACTTCGACAATGCGAAGTTCCGGTTCTACGCGGAGCGGCTCATCACGAATCTGGTGCAGCACTATAAAAACAATCCCGCGGTGATCGGGTGGCAGATCGACAACGAGACGGGAGCGTACGGCGCTTCGAACCCGGACGTGTTCGCCGGGTTCGTGAACCATCTGAAAGAAAAATTCGGCACCACCGACGCGTTGAACAAGGCGTGGTTCCTGAACTATTGGGGAGAGGACGTGAACGATTGGGCCGACATGCCCACTCGCGACGACGCGACCAGCACGAGCTACAAGCTGGAGTGGAGCCGCTGGCAGCAGATGCGCGTGACGAACTACCTGTCGTGGCAGGCGGCGTTGGTGCGAAAGTACCGCCGTCCCGACCAGTTCGTTACGCAGGATTTTGGAAGCATGATGAAGCCCGACGTGAATGAGCCGGCGGTGGCCGCGGCACTTGACGTAGTGGCGAACAACCCGTACTTCAAAGCGCAAGAACACCTTGACGGAGCATGGCAGGCGTTGCAAGGTGATTTTTCGCGCTCGCTGAAGCACACGAATTTTCTGGTTACCGAGACGAACGCGCAAACGCTGGGGTGGGATTCGGCTGAACAGTTGCCGCCGTATGACGGGCAGCTGCGGCTGAACGTGTACACGAACGTTTCGAGCGGCGCGAACATGGTGGAGTATTGGCACTGGCACTCGATCCATGCGGGGCAGGAGACGTACTGGAAGGGAGTGCTGAGCCACGATCTGGAGCCTAATCGAGCGTACGCGGAGGTGAGCCGGATCGCGCACGAACTACAGAAGGTCGGGCCGAAGCTGGCGAACATGAAAGTGCAGAACCGGGTGGCCATCCTTTATAGCGTGGACTCGGCGAATGGAATTAGTTTCATGCCGTTCGAGCGGCGGCTAGAGCTGGGCTGGGAGCCCGGCAAAGCGTCGGGGAGTTACAACAGGATTGTGTCGCAGCTGCACCGGTCGCTGTACATGGCGAACGTCGGCGCTGACTTTGTATTTCCCACGGCGAGCGCAGCGGAGCTTTCGCAGTACAAGCTGCTGATCGTTCCCGCGTTGTATGTTGCGGACGACGCTTTGTTGAAGAAGATCTCGGACTACGTGGAAAACGGAGGGCACGTTTTGATGACCTTCAAGAGCGGATTCACGAACGAACATTCGGCGGTGCGGTGGGAACGCGCGCCGGGCCCGTTGCGTCAAGCCGCTGGATTCAACTATCAGGAGTTCTCGAACCTGGAGCACCCACTGGCGCTAAAAGGCGACCCGTTTCACGCCGGCGAAGAGAATAAGGTAAGCACGTGGTCGGAGTTTCTGCAGCTGGAGACGGCGAAGCCACTGGCGTTCTACGACCATCCGTTTTTTGGGAGCTGGGCCGCGATTACATCGAACCAGTTCGGCTCGGGGACGCTGACCTATGAAGGCACGGCTGTCTCGGACAAGCTGCAGCACGCAATCGTTTTGGATGAGTTGCGCGCCCTGGGCCTGATGGGGCCGGACCAGCAAGTTCCCGCAAACATCCGAGTGAAGCACGGGATCGGGAATGATGGTCGGCGGATGCACTACTACCTGAACTATTCAAGCGTGGAGAGCAATTTCAAATACAGCTACGGCGCTGGAGAAGACTTGCTTACTGGCAGAGCGATTGCGAACGGGGAGCAGGTGACGCTGAAGCCGTGGGATGTGGCGATCGTGGAGGAAACCGCGGCGAACTAAGGTGGCCGGTCCAGCATAAGGTCGGGGACGGAAATCCCGATCGGCTGAGAGACCAACCCCAGGTGCAAAATCTGCACGTGGGCACGCACTAAGAAGAAGAAACCCAAGGGGCACAATGTATTGTGCCCCTACACAGGTGGTTAGGATTTCATGCGGCTGGGACGGTAGAGAAGGCAGTAGATGGCGCCGAGGATGGCGAGGAGAGCGCCCCACCAAATGCCAGCGTGAAGGTTGAAGAGGACGGTGGGAGTCTCGGGAGGTTGCAGATACTGGTAGATTCCCGCGGCGAAGATGAGCACGCCGTTGAACAGCAGTGAAACGCCGATAAAGAACCAGATGGAAATCGATCCGCCAGCTTTCATAGAACCTCACCAATAAGCAATTTGAAGCGCGACGAAGACCACGCCGACAACGGTAGCCCAGAACCAGGGCCGATGGAGAACGGTGACGTAGCTTTCCGGAGGAATCTCCGTGGCGCCATAGACGAGTCCCTTGAGCTCGGCTTCGGGCTTGGGCCTGGTCAGCAAACTCACAACGACTGTGAGCAAGGCACAAATGATGCAGGACCACAGCGCGCGATACATATTTTCTGCCATGTCCTTGGCATCAGGCGACAAGGCGATATAGCGCAGCGCGGAAGGATCCATTTTCACCCAGGCCCACATGGCGACGGAAGAAGCAGTGCCGGCGAGTAAGCCCCAAAAGCCGCCGGCGGGAGAGGCGCGCTTCCACAACATGCCGATGATGACCGTGGCGAATAGTGGCGCGATGAAGAAACTGAAGAGGGCCTGGACGTAATCCATAATGCTTTTGAAATCCATGACCAGGTAGGCGGTGCCGATGCTAATGGCGACGCCCAGCACGGTGCACCAGCGGCCCATGCTGACGTAGTGTTGATCGCTAGCATCTTTTTTGATGAAGGCGCGATAGATGTCGTAGGTCCAGACGGTGGTGAACGCGCTGACATTGCCGGCCATGCCGGACATGAAGCCGGCGATGAGCGCGGTGATTCCCAAACCCAGTAGACCCGGGCCACAATAGCGCGCAAGCATGAGGGGCAGAACTTCGTTGTAGCTGTGGCCGCCAGTGGCGATGGCCTGGGCTTCCGGCATGAGCTTCATGGGAAGAACGGCGAGGGCCAGCAGGCCGGGAAGAATCACGATGAAAGGAACAAACATTTTGAAGGCAGCGCCTATGATGGGAGCCATTTTAGCGGCGCGCATATCCTTGGAGGTCAAGACGCGCTGGACAACGAGGAAGTCCGTGGTCCAGTAACCCATGGAGATGACGGCGCCGAGGCCGAAGACGATGCCGGTCCAGTGAATGCCCATGGGATTGTCCTTGGCAGAGCCCAAGGTGCTCCAGAGGTGGGTGTATTCGGCGGAGGCGTTGGCGGTGATTCTGGCCTTGAGACCGTTCCAGCCGCCAGCCTCGACCAAGCCCAGGATGGGAATGAGCAGAGCGCCGGCCCAAATCAGGACAAACTGGAGAACTTCATTGAAGATGGCGGAGCGCAATCCACCGAGAGCAACGTAGATGGCCACAGTGCCGGCCGAAACCCAGATGCTGAAGTTGATGTTCCAGCCGAGGACAATCTTCAGGACCAAAGCCATGGAGTACATGTTGATGCCGCTCATGAGCACCGTCATGAACGCGAAGCTAACGGAAGAAAGAGCGCGACTAGATTCTCCGAAGCGCAGTTTCAAATAGCCGGGAACGGAGTGCGTTTTGGAGATGTAGTAGAACGGCATCATGACCAGCGCGAGGAAGAGCATGGCAGGAATTGCGCCGACCCAATACCAGTGCGCCGCAAGGATGCCGTACTGATAGGCGGAGCCGGCCCAGCCCATTAGTTCGAGGGAGCCGAGGTTGGCGGAAAGAAAGCTCAGACCGGCGATCCAGGCGGTCATCTCCCTGCCGGCCATGAAGAAGTCTTCGCCGGTGTTGGCGCGCTCCTTGAGATAGAAGCCGATGGCGAGAACGAGCACGAAGTAGAAAACAATGATGGCGAGATCGACGGTGGCCAGATGCACCAGGCGGTTGTTACTGGCAAAAGCTAGTAGCGCAGTCATGGGGTTTCGGGTCGCTCCTATCCGGCGAGCAGGACGGCGAGCTGGTCTTACATCCTGCCGATGCCACCAAAAAACCTCAGAGTCCTCGCGAGCTCGGGTCTGTATGAGAGCTGCGAAAATGCGGCCCCTCAGCGGCTAAAGCCGGATTGCAGCCTACGCACGTACGGCCCGACTGAAGTCGTGCCCTCCCGAAAAACAGACGCTCGCACACCGACTCTAAAGTCAAATCATTTCGTGCAACTTTCACGCTGGGGCTGAAGCCCCGGCCCGCTAAAGAAAAATCAAGAAATTTCCGGAACACCACACCAGCGACGCGTACTGCGAACAACAGGAGAAATCGAGCACATGGCTACTGGACGGAAAATTTGTAGATGGTTTCGGACGTAAATTTCTGGCCGGGCCGCAGCACGGTGGTCGGGAACTTGGGATGATTCGGCGAGTCGGGATAGTGCTGGGTTTCCAGGCACAGAGCGCCATATTTCTGATAGGGCTTGCCACCCTTGCCGACGATGCCGGGATCGAGATGAATGGCGGAATAGAACTGCATGCCAGGCTCGGTGGTCCACACTTCCATCTCCCGCCCGGTAGACGGATCGTCCACCTTGGCCGCGAGACGCAGCGTTCCCATTTTTCCATTCACGACGAAGTTGTGGTCGTAGCCGCCGATGTCATTGATTTCACCGATGTGCGCGCCGATGGGCGTGGGCTTGCGGAAATCGAGAGGCGTGTTCGCGACGCTCTTGATCTCGCCAGTGGGAATGAGCGTAGGATCCACAGGAGTGTAACTATCGCAGTTGAGTTGCAGGACGTGCTGAAGGACGTCACCGTTGCCCTGGCCCGCCAGATTGAAATAACTGTGATTGGTGAGGTTGAGAACGGTGGGCTTGTCAGTTTCGGCCGAGTACTTGATCTGGAGCTCATTGGAATTGGTGAACGTGTAGGTGACGTTGACAGTCAGCGTGCCGGGATAGCCCTCTTCACCGTCGGGGCTGACATACGTGAAGCGCACGGACTGTCCCTGAGCATCTTCAGAGGGCGCGGCCTTCCAAACTCTGCGGTCGAAACCAATCTTGCCGCCGTGGAGAGAGTTCGGGGCGTTGTTGATGTAGAGATGATATTCCTTGCCATCGAGAGTGAACTTGCCATTGGCGATGCGGTTGCCGTAGCGGCCGATGGTGGCGCCGAAGTAAGGATGCGGATCGCCTACGTAGCTCTCGAGCTTGTCGAAGCCAAGAACGACGTCGCCGAGTTTGCCATTCTTATCGGGAACGAGAAGCTGCGTGACGAGGGCGCCATAAGTAATGACAGTGACTGTAGCGCCGTGACCGCCGTGGAGAGTGTAGGCGTCGATCACGGTGCCGTCGGGAAGCTTACCGAATTCAGACTTGGAGATTGGAGCGCGCTGGGAATCCGCGCCACGTGCGTTACTGTTTGCGATAGTCATAGTGGAGTACCCGAGAACGATTACGAAAAGCGAAGCGCAAAACTTACCGCCAAAACTCATTTCAATCCTCCCAAAGCAGGGAGACGCCGGAGAATTAGGCATGTCCTTGCGCGTTGTATCACAAAACAGGGCGAATCGCGAGTGATGTGTGCAATATGAAGAAAGAAAGTGGCTTAGGTGTGTGCGCAAAGTGATAGCGGAGACGGAAGGAATGAAGAAGAAGGTCAGAAGAAAAAGCAGGCAAGTCATTGACAAGAAGGGAGAGAAGGTGCCAGAGTCGGCACGGATAGTAAGGTGCGAAGCCGTAAACGCTTACGAAGTGTCGGGGACTCCATGAAAACAAAGGTTAGGACGCGCATGGCCGTGGTGTCACGCCTGATTGGGCTTAGTGTGCTTATTTTTGTAGTGAGTTTGTCGGCGGCGGCGCAATGGATACCACTGAATCCGGTGAACAGCGTGGAAGCCCGGGCCGACGGAGTGGTGCTGGTGCTGGAAAACGGGTATCTGCGGTTTCAGGTATGTACCGAATCGGTGGTGCACGTGGTGTACTCGCTGGAACGCACGGCGCCGGAGCGGGTGGACTTTTTGGTGATTAAGAAGAGCTGGCCGAAGGCGGAGTTTTCCGTCAACAGCGACGACGCGAAGCTGGTGACGCTGAGGACGGCGAAACTGAAAATTGAGGTGACGCGGGCGGACAGTTCGATTGTGTTTTTCGATGCGGACGGAAAAAGGCTGGCCGCGGAAACATCGCACACATTGACTCCGGTGGAAGTGAATGGCGAGAAGACGCTGCACTCCGAGCGCTTCGTGAACATGTGGGACACGACGGAAGCGTTTTACGGACTAGGGCAGCACCAGGGCGGGGTTTGGAACTACCGGGGAGAAGCGGTCGATCTTTCGCAGGACAACACCAACATATCGATACCGATGCTGCTGTCGAGCAGGGGCTACGGGATTTTCTGGAACAACGGATCGCGGAGCCGGTTCAATAACCGCTTCGTACACGCGTTTTATTTGAGTTCGGAAGTGTCGGATTCGATCGACTACTACTTCATGTACGGCCCGAATTTCGACGCGATCATCGCCGACTATCGCGAACTCACCGGACAAGCGCCGTTGTTCGGCAAGTGGGCGTACGGCTACTGGCAATGCAAGAACCGGTACGACTCGCAGCAGGAGCTTCTTGGGATCGCGCAGAAATATCGCGATCAGCACATTCCGCTGGACAACATAGTGCAGGACTGGTTCTGGTGGAACACCATGGGCGAGCCAGTGTTCAACAAGAATTATCCCGACCCGAAGGGAATGGTGGACACGCTGCACAAGTTGAATGTGCATTTGATGATTTCGGTGTGGCCGTATTTCCGTCCGGGCTCGCCGGTGTACGAGGACATGGACAAGAAGGGCTACTTCGTGGCGAAGACGGTTGCGGGCGGGTTTCACCCGAAAGGGATGGCGCTGTATGACGCGTTCAATCCCGAGGCGCGGAAATACTATTGGAATTTGATGAATAATGCGCTGTTCAAGATTGGAGCGGATGCGTGGTGGCTGGATACGACGGAACCAGAAACCGAGGGGCGAGAAACAAACATTCTGGTGACCAACAAGATCGCGCTGGGGAATGGAGCGCGCTACACGAACGAATTTCCGCTACTGACAACGACGGCGGTTTATGAAGGGCAACGAGCGGCGTCCGATCAGAAGCGCGTGTTCATACTTTCACGATCGGCGTATGCGGGAACGCAGAGGAACGCGGCGGCGGCGTGGTCGGGAGACGTCAACCCGACGTGGGAAACCTTGCGGCGACAGATACCGGCGGGATTGAACTATTCGCTTTCAGGACTCCCCTACTGGACGACGGACATTGGCGGATTCACGGTAGCTAATCCGGATGATCCGGCGTATCGAGAATTGTTCGTGAGGTGGTTCGAGTTCGGGACGTTCTGCCCGATTTTCCGGGTGCACGGAACGCGATCCACCAATCAGAACGAATTGTGGTCGTTTGGACCGGAGGCGCAGAAGACACTGGTGGCGTTCGACAAGCTGCGCTACCGCTTGATGCCCTACATTTATTCGCTGGCGTGGAAAACGACGAACGAGGGATACACGATCATGCGGCCGCTGGTGATGGATTTCCGGACGGACGCGCGGGCGCAGGACACGGGCAGCCAATTCCTGTTTGGCCCCGCGCTGCTGGTGAATCCGGTGACGGAGCCGGGCGCGACTTCGCATCATCTATATTTGCCGGATGCCAAGTGGTATGACTTCTGGACGGGCGCAGGGCAGCAAGGCGGGCATTTTGTGGACGCGGCGGCGCCGATTGAGCGCATTCCGTTGTTTGTTCGCGCGGGATCAATTTTGCCCCTTGGGCCGGACATTGAATATGCGGCCGAGAAAGCAGCCGATCCGATTGAGATTCGCGTTTATCGCGGGGCCAACGGAGAATTCACGCTGTACGAAGACGAGAACGACAGTTACGACTACGAAAAAGGCGCGCACGCAACGATTCCGCTTTCCTGGGATGATGCGACGCATACACTGACGATCGGGGATCGCACGGGAACATTTCCCGGGACGCTGGAAAGCCGCACGTTCCGAATCGTGTTGGTCAGCGAGAGTCACGGCGTGGGTGGCGGCCTGACGGACGCGGCGGACAAAACCGTGAAATATAGCGGAAAGAAACTGACGGTCACGCCATAGTAGGCTGCGGAAAGAGTGGTCTGACAGGCCATTCCGAGCAACGCGAGGAGCTCTCTTTGTCGAAAACCCAAGAAAAGAAAGATCCTCACTCCGCAGACTCCCTTCGGAATGACAACATGAGAATTTCTCCGCAAGCTGCTAGGTAGTTTCCAGCGAAGAACCAGCGGAGGCGAATGTGTCTGCACTTCGAGGCAGTCGCGCGCTGATTGCCGTGCGGTTGAGTGTATTTGTTCTGGGCCGGATGGAATCGAAGTGCGTCGGCGGGCGGGGAAGGACGCCAGCGTGTTCGTGCTGATCAACTTCCAGAGGGAGAGCCAGGACGTGAAGTTGCCGCGAGGGATGAAGTCACTGCTGGAGAAAAAGAAGTCACGCATGTGGTTTTGCCGCCGTATGGCGTGGCGATCCTGCAGGAGCAGGGGAAGCACTGAGGGGGCGAGGGGCTTGGCGGCGTAGCGGCCCGTAGCTCGAGTCTGGGCAGTGGCTCGGTTGAGATCCTTCTGGGCGTAAAAGGCGCTTCCATTAGGATGACAACGCTTTATTAACGGTACGGGTCACAGGATCACAGTGCTCACTACTACGCGCTCTTGGGGATGACAGCGTCGCACTATTATTGGATAATTCACGATTCGTTCAGGAGAGAGTGCGATGCGAGTTGTGAGTTTCACTGGAAAACAGGGATTGAGAAGTCTGGGGGCGTTCACGGAGAGGGGCGTGTTGGATCTGAAGACTTCGGCGGAGCGCCTAGGAGTGTCCGCGGGGATTTTCGAGAGCATGGCGGCATTTCTGGAGGCGGGAGAAATGGCGCGAATTGTCGCCGAACGACTGGCGAAGGACACGACCCAGGCGCAAGTTCTGGCGCTCGGGGAAGTTCGTCTTGGCGCGCCGGTGCCGCGGCCCGGGAAAATTATCGCGGTGGGACTGAATTACCGGGACCATTTGATGGAATCGGGAGCAAAGGAGGCGCCGACGTCGCCGTTGATCTTCGCGAAATTTACGACCAGCATCTGCGGGCCGGGCGATGTGATTGTGTTGCCAGCCAGCGACGCAAAAGTGGATTACGAAGCGGAGTTGGGCGTAGTGATTGGAAAACGCGGAAAAGCAATCACGGCGCAGAAGGCCTACGAATATGTGGCGGGCTACATGCCGCTGAATGACGTTTCCGCGCGGGCGTGGCAGTTCGCGGACAAACAGTGGGTGCGGGGAAAGTCCTGCGATACGTTTTGTCCCACCGGGCCGTACCTAGTGACGCGAGACGAAGTGCCCGAGCCACACAATCTGGCGATTCAGACGCGGGTGAATGGAACGGTACTGCAGAATTCTAACACCGGGAAGATGATCTTTCACATTCCGCAACTGATTGAGTACATCTCCGCCAGCATCACGCTGGAGCCCGGCGATATCATCGCGACGGGAACGCCCGAAGGAGTTGGCGCGTTCCGGGAGCCGCCGATTTATTTGAAGGCCGGCGACGAAGTGGAAGTAGAAATCGAGAAACTGGGAGTGCTGAAGAACCCGGTGGTAGACGCAAAAAACTGAACGTTTTGCGAAAGCCGAAACTCGCCCTTTTCCAAACTGGCCTTCAAAGCCGCCCTCGCCGCGCAGCCCGGAAAGATCGCCCGTCCCCGAATCTCCATTGATGCCGGGCTCGCGGTTTGGTCGTAGGGCTTGGCTTCAGAACTCTGGACGGTAATCTTTGCCTGAGCTCGTACGCGCGTGCGCGGCTCCGCCTGCGATTGCCCGATCCGGTGAATAGTTTCATGGTCGTTCATTTGCGCTCTACTTTCGCTATATTGCCGCCAGGTAACGGCATCGTTGTCGAATTTCCGGTCAACAACGCACCTCCGCCGGATATAGGCGCGTTGTTGTCTTTCGAATTTGGTGCCAGTCCGGAGCTGGCGAATGTATTCTGGCGGGCAGTGGCTCAACATTCTGGAGCGTTTCTTCGACGACGAGCATCCTGCCATTGGCGCCTAACAGCGGCAGACTCATTCCTGTGCCTTTCGTTGAGGCACATTTTCTCGGCTGAATTTTTGTTGGCAAAAGCCTCCCCCCTGAAAGGGGTGAGCTGGAGAGAGACAAACTCCGACAAGCGCCATCGTATCGCAGCTATTTTTGAGCCTACCAGCATTTCGATTTGGTACTAAGTAAATGACCGGATTGTTCTGCTTTGCACCTTGCCGCATAGTGCAGGAAGCGACGAAAAACTGCCCCCGCATGCTCATCGAGACAGGTCAATCAGAGGAATAGCCCCAATGCTAGCGCCCATGAGGAAGAAGAAAGTGAACCTGGAAACGTATCGAAAGCTGCTTCTGGAGAAGCGGGAGGAATTGATCAAGCGACTGTATGAGCGACGGTCACAGGTTGCGGTGGAGCGCGAACCCGACGACGAAAGCGCGTTTGCACTGCAGGACGTGATCAAAGAACTGTCGGCCACGAACATGGAGCGGGAAATCCGCACACTGAGCGAGGTGGAACTGTCGCTGAGACTGCTGGAAAGCGGGCAGTACGGGATATGCGGAAGCTGCGGGGACGAGATTCCCCCGGCGCGACTGCAAGCACTTCCCTGGACGCGCATCTGCGTGGTGTGCGCGGGAGGAGCAATCAAGGGAGCTGGGAGAGAGAACCGGAATGTTGCCAAAGATGACAATCTTCCTGCCGGAGTGCTGCGATTTCAAAAGCGGGCTGGGCGATAGATAGGACCGTCGCGCCGTTCATTCCTTCATTCAAAGCCATGTGTGGTTTCGTAACCCGTAGACTTGGTTGGTTTTGATACCAGGGTTACGGTACTGCCCCTACAGGGAATAATGTACAAAATCCCCTGAAAAAAGTTCCGTCGGTTAGTGCCGTTTCTACCCTGTCTTGCGGCCTCGCCTGCAACGTAAGCTACTGATTTTGTGGTGGATAATTAATCTGAATCGATTGGCCGTATTTTTGCCCTACTGTTGATGCCCAATTAAATTGGAGGTAGCAAGAATGGATGCCAAGTTCGACATCTTTAAGAAACTACCTGATGGTCAACCACTTTGGGTTCGAGCTGTAGAGGGCTTGGAGGAGGCCAAGCGGCAGTTGACCCAAATGGCCCTAGCGTCCCCTGGGGACTACTTCATCTACAACTCACGAAGTGGCGAGGTAATCGCTGGGTGATCCGGCGAAGCCGACTGCCAAACGAATTCTGAACAACAAAAGAAAAAATAAGGGCCGGTGCTGTGCAACCAGCACCGGCTTTTTGCTTGGGGCCGTCACTCTCAAAGCCGAGGCAGAGTCGGTAAGCGAGTGACGCACCCCAGGTACGCGGAGAGCACAGAGAAGCCCACTTGCGAAGAGAAGAGAGAGCGCGTGGCTCGGGGGTTCCGTTACAACGGCAAGCCCAAGCAGAAAACGCTCACCCGTAAACGGGTGAGCTACAGAATCAGCGCAGAGCTGCCTAAAGTCGGCTTCACACAGGCGACCACGACCCAAGGACTAATCTGGAGAGATGGAGATGTTTTCGGCTGGAGCGCCAGCGGGATCGCATTCGTGGGTGGGGAGGATGGCGCGAATGCGGGTGCCGGTGGGACCCGAGTCCACTTCCAGGCGTCCGCCCAGCTCGGCGAGGCGCTCGCGCATGCCGGCCAGGCCGATGCCGCCGGCGTGGCCGCCGCGGAAGCGTTGGAGGACATCGGGGTGGAGGCCCCTGCCGTCGTCGGAGACGACGAGGATGACGAGGTCGTCGGTACCGAGGACCTCGATGTCCACCGTGCTGGCCTTGGCATGGCGGTGCACGTTGGTGAGAGATTCCTGGAGAACGCGAAACAGAGCCAACTCGATTTGCCTGGGAAGACGCTCCACAACCTCCGCCAAATGCAACTTGACTTGAATGCCACTGCGCTTGGCAAAGCCCTCGGCATACCAGCGAGCAGCGGAGTGAAAACCCAGTTCATCGAGCAAAGGAGGATGGAGCAGGTGGGAAATGGTTCTGACTTCGCCGATGGCGCGATCGGTCAGGTCTATGGACTCCAGCAATAAAGGACAGCTCTGCGCGGTGGCTTC